>ERZ772948.293-NODE-293-length-32130-cov-4.551676_pt1 | contig 32130 bp, 27 predicted proteins | sample MGYA00511945_ERZ772948 | MGnify/ENA primary metagenome ERZ772948 (study PRJEB29015, sample SAMEA2737927) | human oral metagenome | biome: human oral; feature: human-associated habitat; material: dental | place: China | collected 2141 ... | reverse complement strand
GCCTGCCCGCCCGGCGCTGAGCCCGCGCCCGGGTCCCGGGGGCCCCGGGACCTCAGCTGGGCCCCGCCCGGGCCCTCAGCCGGGCCCGCGCCCGGGCTCTCAGCGCTTGCGGTACAGCGACTTCGTCGCGTACACGGGCTCGTTGGTCACCTGCACCCCCAGGGAGCGGAAGATCCCCTCATCCACACTGCCCAGGATCGTCGAGGTATGCACATCGCAGCCGCGCAGCGTGGCGATCTGCTCCATGGCGCGCGCCGCGTTGGGATCCGTGGAGGCGGACACGGCCAGGGCGATGAGCACCTCGTCGGTGTGCAGGCGCGGGTTGCGCGAGCCCAGGTGCGTCGTCTTGAGCGTCTGGATCGGCTCGATCGACTCCGGCGAGAGCAGCAGCACCTCGGAGTCGATGCCCGCCAGGGCCTTGAGCGCGTTGAGCAGCATCGCCGACGAGCAGCCCAGCAGGGGTGAGGTCTTGCCCGTGATGATGCGCCCATCGGGCAGCTCGATCGCGGCGGCGGGCGCGCCCGTGGCCTGGGCCAGCTCGCGCGTGGGCGGCACCACCGGCCGGTCCTCCACAGTCACCCCGACCTTCGCCATCGACAGCGCGATGCGCTCGGACTGGACGGGGTCGATCGCGTCCTGCTTCTCCGTGACCAGGGCCTTGAAGTAGCGGCGGATGATCTCCTGCTTGGAGGCCTCGCGGCAGGCCTCGTCGTCGCTGATGCAGTGGCCGGCCATGTTGACGCCCATATCCGTGGGGGAGGCGTAGGGGCACTGGCCGAGCATCTGCTCGAAGAGGCGCACGAGGACCGGGAAGACCTCGACGTCGCGGTTGTAGTTGACGGTCTGGACCCCGTGCGCGGCCAGGTGGAAGGGATCGATCATGTTGACGTCGTCGAGATCCGCGGTGGCGGCCTCATAGGCGATGTTCACCGGGTGGTCGAGCGGCAGGTTCCAGATGGGGAAGGTCTCGAACTTCGCGTAGCCCGAGGACAGGCCCCGCTGGTGGTCCTGGTAGACCTGGGACAGGCAGGTGGCCATCTTGCCGCTGCCCGGCCCGGGCGCGGTGACGACGACGAGGTCCCGCTCGGTCTCGATGTACTCGTTGCGCCCGTAGCCCTGGTCGGAGATGATCCGCGCGACGTCGCCGGGATAGCCGGGGATGGGGAAGTGGCGGTACACGGTGATGCCGAGCCGCTCGAGCTTGGTCTTGAAGGCATGCGCCTCGCGGTTGTCGTCCGTCCACTGTGTGACGACGACGCTGCCCACGTACAGCCCGTAGTCGCGGAAGGCGTCGATGTGGCGCAGCACCTCGTCCTCGTAGCCGATTCCCAGGTCGGCGCGGACCTTGCGGCGCTGGAAGTCGCGGGCGTTGACGGCCACGATGATCTCGACCTCGTCGATGAGCTCGGCGAGCATGACGATCTTGTTGTCCGGGGTGAAGCCGGGCAGCACGCGGGAGGCGTGCATGTCATCGACGAGCTTGCCCCCGAACTCCAGGTAGAGCTTTCCCCCGAACTGCCTGCGCCGCTCCGCGATGTGCTCGGACTGCATCCTGAGGTACTTGTCCCGGTCGAATCCGATTCGCGTGGGCATATGGGCTCCTGGGGTCGCGGTGGGTGAACCGCCTGCCGGCCGGTTCGGCCGCAGGCCGCGCGTCATCGTAACCCCCGCGAGTATGACGACGGCGTGACACAGGCCCGTCGGCACCGGTGGTGTTGCTGGCGCCGCTGCTACCGCTGCCGCCGGTGGTGCCTCAGGGCGACGTCGCGGCCGACCGCCCGCGCAGAGGAATCGCCCGCCGGCGGAGGGGGAGCGCCTGCGGCTTATAGGACGTTTGCTGTTGGTTCTGGTTTCTCCTGGCGCTGGGGTCGATGGCCCGGTCGGCGGTCTCGTCGGGTGCTTTCAGCACCGGCGGCTGCGCTGAGCACTGCGGGTTGCGCTGAGCACCTTCGGCTGCGGTGAGAACGCAACCCACGGTGCAGGAGACAACCGCTGGTGCAGGAGGCACCCCGCGGTGCTCTCGAGGGCGCAGGGTCGCCCACGACCGCCCAGCGTTGCTAGGGCGCAGGGTCGCCCACGACCGCCCAGCGCTGCTCAAGACGCACCCACGCGAGCCCGCGGCGGGCTCCAGGCGCTGCCCGACGGCGCAGCATCCACGGCAACTCCATGTCGCGCTCCGTCCGGCCCGCCTCTGTACGCGGGTTCGGGGGTCATGCCGGGGGTTCGGGGCACAGGACGGGGTCGTTGCCCCCGTCCAATGGGGGAAGACCCCGTCCAGAGGGGCGAACCCCCGTCCAGAGGACCACGACGGGCACGTTCACAACGAGGCGAGTCCCGCGCAGGGGTGTCGCGCGCGACGCTGGCGGGCGCCGCCCCACGGGCGGCACGAGTGGGATCGGCAGGCCCGGGCGGGCCCCGCCGCGCCGACTTCATCACGCCGATTCCGGCGCCATCGCGACGAAAACCCGGCGCCTGGCCAACACGATATGTCCGGGGTCCCCACTGCCCGATCAGTGAGTCAAGACGCGGGTTTTCCTCGCCATTGCAACGAAAACCCTGTGTCCGACCACCACAGAATGTCCGGGGATGAACCCAGGACGAACCGACTCCAACACCGAGGAAACACCGCGATACCAGGGAAACCCGACCTCAAACCAACACAAAGTGTCCAATAAGCCGCGCCTGCAGAGCGGCCCGGGGCGCCTCCCTTGATGGGAGGCGCCCCGGACCGTTGATCGTGGGAGGCGGTGGCCTCAGAGGGAGGCGACGCGCTTGGCCAGCTTGGACTTGCGGTTCGCGGCCTGGTTCTTGTGGATGACGCCCTTGGAGACGGCGACGTCCAGCTTGCGCGAGGCAACGCGCAGCGCGGCCAGAGCCTTGTCCTTGTCGCCGGCCTCAACGGCCTCGCGGGTCTGACGGACCAGGGTCTTTAGCTCGGACTTCACGGACTGGTTGCGAACGCGGCGCTTCTCGTTGGTGAGGATGCGCTTCTTCTGGGACTTAATGTTTGCCACAGTCGGATTTCTCCTTGATGTATGTCTGACAGGGTCGGTGAGGGCTGTGCCAAGACCGGGACTTAGGCGTGGGGACACCCGCAAACGGTCCTAACCAGACCCCCTGCCCGACCAGGCCGGGAGTCCAACGACCTATTCTACCAGGAGCGGAAGCCCGAGTCACATGCCGAGGCCTGTGCCAACCTCGTAAGGTCGGTCACGTGCGCGGGCGCTACTCGCCGTGAGAGCGGTGGTGCTCGGCGAGGGCGTCAACGATGCGCTGCCAGGTCGCGCGGGGAAGAATCGAACCCTCGCGGCGAACGTCGGTGGCCTTGACCCACAGCGCTCGATCAAGGCGCACCTCCGAGGGGCGTCCCTTCGAGTCCCAGGCGCCCGAGCCGATGTCGAACCAGTAGCGTCCTGCCGCGGCCTCCTGCGCGGCATCGCGGGTGTGATCCTTGCTGGTGAGCTGCAGGATGTAGACGCCCTCACCGTGGGCGCCGACGACGACGGCGGGCCTGTCCTTTCCGACGGAGGCGTCCTCCTGGTAGGGGACCCACGTCCAGACGACCTCGCCGGGGTCCGCGTCTCCGTCCATCACCGGCTCGTAGGAGGCGTGGGCGAGCGCGTCGGCGATACTCGCCTCGCGGATCGAGGTCTCGGGGCGATTCGACGTGGCGGGGTCCGTCTGGCGCGCCGGGCGCGACCGGGGGGCATCGGTATGCGGGTGAGAATGGGGGGAGGTGCGCGGAGCAGACGTGGAGTGCGGCGAGGATTCCGGTGTCCGTGTGTCGCTGTGGCCGGACCCGTTCAGTCCGGACAGGAAGCCGAGGGCGGCTTCGATGAGGCCGCTGACGAGTGATTTCATGAGACCAGCATACGCGAGGGGCGGGAGCCCCTGTTATCCACAGGGGGACTCGAGTCGCATCGATATCCACAGGTGTCGTGACTGGGGAAGACGTGGGGTGGGCACGCGCGCGATCCTGGTGTTGATCGCAGGTATCACGCCGAAAGAGGAAGGTGACAACGATGTCAACGCGAACAACGCACGGTCCGACGCTCGCCCTGGACGCATGTGGTCGGTCTACCCGCGCGGCAGGGGAGGCCAGCGACGCCGACGCGCGGGCGATGGAATCCATCGCGTCGGCGCTCAGGTGTGCGGATTCGGGCCGGATCGATCACGCGATCGATCACGCGATGGAGGTCTATGGCGACGAGCGCGTGTCTGTCGAAGAGCGGTTGGAGGCTGCCAAGCTGTGCGTCGACTGGCACGCTCGGTTGGGGGCGTTCGAACAGTGCCGCCGGGTGGCTGCCGACGCCGTGCGGCTGGGAGAGCAAGCGCTGGAGCGCGTTCACCCGCTTGTCCTCATGCTGCGTAACTCCGAGGCCTACTGGTTGGCAATTCTCGGCTGCAATGACATGGCGATACGCGCGTTCTCCTCTCTCGTCGCCGACCTCAGGCAGTGCCCCGGACTCGACCCGCAGATCGCTTTCGCCATCCGCAACAACTCGGCCATGCCCTGGAAGAACGTAGGCAAGTGGCGCAAAGCGGCGCGCGTGTACCGCGCGCTGCTGGACGACTTGGAGGCTCAGCGCGACCCCGCTGACACGACCCTGCTCACGGTGCGCGACAACCTCGCCGAGGTCCTGTCCGCGGACCGGGAGTACGAGGAGGCGATCGGCCTGTACGAGGAGAACATGGACGCGCTGCTCTCGGTGACCGATCGGGGTGATTGGCGCGTCCTGCGCCTGCGACATGAGATCGCCCGCAACACGTGGATGAGCGGCGAGAGAAACGGGGGAGAGGACCTGTGGCGCATCCTCGCCGAGGACTGCCGCAGATATCTCGGAGACAGGGATCCGCTCACGGCACGAGTACGGACTATCCTCCTGACGCTGGCCACCCTGCGAGGGGATGACGAGGAGGCTAGCCGTCTTGCACGCAAGCTCCGCGACGACCACCCCGACGACTGGGAGGACTGCGACCTGAGTGAGGCCATCTCCCTCCTGACCGAGGCGCAGTGAGCGCGCGGGGAGCGATGGGCGCCACTGTGCGCCACGTCCCGACCCACGACTAGCACAAAGGGGCGCGTCAATGGGACGATAAGTGAGGTTAACGATTTCACGGAGGTACAGGTGCCCATCCCCACGCCCGCGCAGCAGGCTCAGATTCGCCCGTCGCACACCCCGCAGGCGCAGATCCGCAATTTCTGCATCATCGCGCACATCGACCACGGCAAGTCCACCCTCGCGGACCGCATGCTGCAACTCACCGGCGTCGTTGAGGCGCGCGAGATGCGCGATCAGTACCTCGACCGCATGGACATCGAACGCGAACGAGGAATCACGATCAAGAGCCAGGCCGTGCGCATGCCGTGGGCGCACGATGGCCTTCCCTATGCGCTCAACATGATCGATACGCCCGGACACGTGGACTTCACCTACGAGGTCTCCCGCTCCCTGGCGGCCTGCGAGGGAGCGGTGCTGCTCATCGACGCGGCCCAGGGGATCGAGGCCCAGACCCTGGCGAACCTCTACCTTGCCCTCGAGAACGACCTGGCAATCATTCCCGTGCTCAACAAAATCGACCTTCCGGGCGCCCAACCCGAGAAGTATGCGCACGAGGTCGCGCAACTGATCGGCTGCGAGGAGGACGAGGTCCTGCGGGTGTCGGGCAAGACCGGCGAGGGCGTCGAGGCGCTCCTCGACCGCATCGTCGAGGTCGTCCCCGCCCCCGAAGGAAACCCCGACGCCCCGACCCGGGCGATGATCTTCGACTCGGTCTACGACACCTACAGGGGCGTGGTTACCTACGTGCGCGTCGTTGACGGTATCCTCTCGACCCGCCAACGCGTGCGCATGATGTCAACGGGCGCCACCCACGAGCTGCTCGAGCTGGGCGTAATCTCCCCCGAACCCACCCCCGAGGAGGGTATCGGCGCGGGCGAGGTTGGGTACCTGATCACGGGCGTAAAGGACGTGCGCCAGTCTCGAGTTGGCGACACCGTGACCAGCCAGGTGCGTGGCGCGACCGAGCCTCTGGCTGGCTACCGAGACCCCAACCCGATGGTCTTCTCCGGCATCTACCCGGTTGACGGCTCGGACTTTCCCGACCTGCGCGACGCCCTCGAACGCCTCCAGCTCAACGACGCGGCCCTGACCTTTGAACCGGAATCCAGCGCCGCCCTCGGCTTCGGCTTCCGGTGTGGCTTCCTGGGCCTACTGCACCTGGAGATCATTCGCGAGAGGCTCGAACGAGAGTTCAACCTCGATCTGATTGCCACGGCGCCCAACGTCGTTTACCGCGTTGTTACGGAGGACGGAACGCAGGTGCGCGTCGACAACCCGAGCGAGTTCCCCGAGGGCAAGATCTCCGAGGTGTGCGAGCCCGTCGTGAACGCGACGATCCTGACCCCCACCGAGTTCACGGGGACCATCATGGAGCTATGCCAGGAACGGCGCGGCTCCATGCGGGGCATGGACTATCTCAGCGAGGAGCGCGTTGAGCTGCACTACCAGCTGCCCCTGGCCGAGATCGTCTTCGACTTCTTCGACCAGCTCAAGTCCCGCACTCGCGGGTACGCATCCCTGGACTACCAGGAGAGCGGAGAACAGAGCGCCGACCTGGTCAAGGTCGACATCCTCCTCAACGGTGACCGTGTCGACGCCTTCAGCGCGATCGTTCACCGAGACGGCGCGTACGCCTACGGTCAGCGCATGACCAAGCGGCTCAAGGAACTCATTCCCCGCCAGCAGTTCGAGATTCCGGTTCAGGCGGCGGTCGGCTCGCGCGTGATCGCCCGTGAGACCATCAAGGCGCTGCGCAAGGACATGCTCGCCAAGTGCTACGGCGGCGATATCACGCGTAAACGCAAGCTGCTGGAGAAGCAGAAGGAAGGCAAGAAGCGCATGAAGTCGATCGGACGGGTTGACGTTCCCCAGGAGGCCTTCATCGCTGCCCTCACCTCCGACGTTCCGACGGGCAAGAAGTGAGTGCGCCTGACTCGGGCCGGGACGCGGCCGACGGTATTCGCGGACGCGGGGGTGCCCCCGGTGCGCGTGCGCCCGGGGAGGTAAGCGAGGGCGGCGTATTCATGAGCCGCACGAAGTCCTTTACGAGGCGCACGCGCGAGCTTGCACCCAACCTGGCGCGCACGTGGGAGGCGCACGCGTCATGTTACGTCGTCGAGCCTCGCCGCGGAGTCGGATACACGACCGTCGCGGAGGACTTCCGGCTCGATCTGCCCGAGCTTTTCGGGCGTGAGAGGGCTGTGACGCTGGAGATCGGATCGGGCACGGGCGAGCAGATCGTCGCCGCGGCAGCCGCCCACCCCGAACGGGACTTTCTCGCCCTCGAAGTGTGGGTGCCCGGGATCGCCAAGCTCGTCTCCAAGGCGGTGAGCGCGGGCGTGGACAACATCCGGGTTCTCGAGGCAGACGCGGCTCAGGCCCTGCCCATCATGCTGGGGGATGGGGTCCTGGACGAGGTGTGGACCTTCTTCCCCGACCCGTGGCGCAAGGCGCGCCACCGCAAGCGGCGACTGGTCTGCGACGACTTCGCGCTCGAGGTGGCGCGCCTCCTGCGTGACGGGGGAGCGTGGCGGCTCGCCACCGATTGGGACGACTACGCCTGGCAGATGCGCGATGTCGTCGAGGCGTGCGAGCTGTTGGATAATCCGTATGCCGGTCAGCGCCCGGACCCGAACGATCCTCAGCCCGGGCGCGGGGGTTTTGCCCCGCGCTTTTCGGGGCGCGTGGTCACCCACTTCGAGACGCGCGGCTTGGATGCGGGGCGCAGGGCCCACGATATCGTCGGCATCCGGCGGCCCCGTGGCTAAGGAAGTGCGCGCGGGGCGTGCATGCGTGCCTGCGCGGAGGTGGCGCGTATGAGCCCGGCGCAACCCGACGGCGTGCGCTGGCCGGTCGACGGCTCACTCGGTCCGGACCTGGTTGAGGTCGACCGCCGCCGCCCGCTCTCCCTGTACGTGCACGTTCCCTTCTGCCGGGTGCGCTGCGGATATTGCGATTTCAACACCTACACGGTCGGCTTCGGCCCGGGCGCGCAGGTGGGAGACTACGCCCCCTCCGTGCTGGCCGAAGCTCGACTCGCCGCGCGCGTCATGGCGGATGCCGGGATGGAAGCGCGCCGGGCGCAGACGGTGTTCTTCGGGGGAGGAACGCCGACGATGCTGGCGACGGGGGAACTCATCGAGATCCTGCGCGGCCTCGACGAGGCGGTCGGCATCTCCGAGGACGCCGAGGTCACCCTGGAAGCCAATCCCGACTCGGTGACGCGCTCCGGCCTGCGAGAGCTGGCGCACGCCGGATTCACCCGCGTCTCCTTCGGCATGCAATCGGCGGTCCCTTCCGTCCTTCGCACCTTGGATCGCACCCACGCTCCCAATCGCGTGCCCCTGGTAGTGGAGTGGGCTAAGGAAGCGGGGCTGTCGACCTCTCTCGACCTGATTTACGGAACCCCCGGTGAGGGGCTGACCGACTGGGAGACTTCTCTTCGGTGTGCGCTCTCATACCGGCCCGATCACATCAGCGCCTACGCCCTCGTCGTCGAAGAGGGAACCACGATGGGTCGGCAGGTCGCCAGGGGAGAACTCCCCACCCCCGACCCTGACGATGAGGCTGCGAAGTATGAGCTGGCGGACGAGCTGCTGGGGGAAGCCGGCTACGCGTGGTATGAGATCTCCAACTTCGCGCGCGTGACGGACGCCGATCGCTCGCCGGCCCGGGCGCCCACGTCCTACGCGCACGCCTCGCGACACAACCTGGCCTACTGGCGCGATTGGGACTGGTGGGGGATCGGGCCCGGCGCCCACTCGCACGTCGGACGCGCGCGCTGGTGGAATGTCAAGAATCCCGCGGCGTACGCGGCGCGCGTGCACGAGGGAGTTTCGCCCGCGTTTGCGGGAGAAATTCTCAGTGATGAGACGCGTGAGCTGGAGCGCGTGATGCTCGGTGTGCGTACCGCGGAGGGGATTGCGCTCGACAATCTGCCCGTCGTCGCTGACGGGGAAGGACGGGAGGCGGCGTCGGGCGTGCGCGTCGAAGCACTCGTCACCGACGGGCTCATTGATGGGAGCGAGGCCGCGAAAGGCCGGGTGATCCTGACGCTGCGGGGACGTCTGCTAGCCGACTATGTGACGCGCGAGCTCATGGGGTATTGACGAGGTCGGAGCCCTGCGTGGCGCGGCCGCGTGCGCGGGGGCGTGAACACGAGAGTTACGCGTCTCTCTTTTGTCGGTGCCGCGTCGAGTCAGGCGCACCATTTCTAGGAGATTACTTGTCAATCGGTAAAAGTGTGTCCTGTGACAAGCTCTCATTAGGCGTTGATATTGTTGACATCGCGCATTGGGTGTGTTTGCCTAGGGGGGTCATGTGAAGTCTCGCTGTCCGCACCCCTCTTCCGAGAAGGGGCTTGTGGAGGGTTGAATACAAGGAAAAGTGTGGTCCTGTGACTCTTCGTTATGCTGTCATCGCCGACATCGTTGGTTCCCGTACACTCACCAATCGCCCGGACGCTCAGCGCACTTTCGAGGAGACCTTCGAGAAGGCAAGTCAGGGGCTTACCTTGCTGGAGGCTCCCTACGCCACGGTTGGGGACGAGTTTCAGGCGGTCGCCAACTCGCTCGAAGACGCGCTCCTGCTGACGCTGCGCTCCCAGCTCCTCCTTCCCCCTCAGCTCCAGCTGCGCTTCGGCATCGGTGCCGGTCGCATTGAGGAGCTGCCCGGTGGGGCGCACGGACATCCGCGTCCGCGCGCAGCTGACACAGCCTCGCTCCAGGATGGCTCGGCGTGGTGGGCGGCTCGCGCCGCAATCAACCGTGCGCACCAGGTGCAGGATTCCTCCAACCCCTTCATCCGTACGTGGTTCATCGCGGACTCCTCGGTCGAAGCCACGATCTCCCCGAACTACCAAACCTGCGTCAACGCGCTGCTGAGCCTGCGCGATCACGCCATCCTCAAGCTGTCGGCGCGCCACCGCCGGATCACCGCCTCGCTGCTGCTGGGCAAGACCCAGGTCGAGATCGCGCGGGTCGAGAAGCTCTCCCAACAGGCGATTTCGGACTTCGCCCGGGGCTCGGGGGCAGGGCTGATCCAATCCTCGCTGATCATCGCGGAGGCGGCTCGTGCATGAAACCCTCCTCCTGGGCATCGCCGCCTCGGAGCTGACGGTCCTCCTGACGTCGGAGCCGCGGCGCTGGTCGCGGCGACTGATCGTCTTCCTGTCCCTCCTGCTCGTCGTCATCTGCTACTCCTGGTTCTTCCTGGGCGTGAGCGCTCTCGCAAACGCGCTGGGCGCCGCGCTCGCTCTCGTCTGGTTTGGCTGGGACCTGACCGATCCCAGTGCCCGAGGAGTCCTCACGCGGTGGGCGTGCGCCTCCCTCGGCCTGGTGGCACTCATGAGCCTGAACCCCCTCAGCTTTCCTCTCCTGTCCCTCCTCGCCGGGCGCTCCATCGACCTGATCATCGCAGTGGTCTTCCTCGTGACCGGCCCCGCCAACTACCTGATCACGGCCATCCTGCAGTGCGCGCGCGGTCGGTCCTCCGATCCGGTCCCCGGCTGGACTAACGCGCCCGTGCTGCCCGCCATGCTCTCCCACTGGCACAAAGGTGGGGAGGAAACGGAAGCGGCGGATTTCGACGAGGCTCCGATCAGCGCCGGCTCCATTCCCATCGTCTCCCACAAAGAAGGTTCCGCCGAGGGCTCCGGCGACGGGGTTGCCTTGCGCGGCGGGCGGTGGATAGGTCCCCTCGAACGCCTCCTCATTATCATCCTTGCGGGGGCGGGCGCCGAGGTTGCGATCGGGGCGGTCGTTGCGGCCAAGGGGGTCATCCGATTCCCTGAAATCTCCCAAGATTCCTCGGGCGAGAAGGCCGAAGAGTTCCTGATCGGTTCGGTGTCGTCGTGGATACTGGCGGCCCTCGTGTCCCTGTTCATCCGAGTCGTGATCGGAAACTGACCCGCGCGTCGCTACAGTAGGGCGGGTGACGACAATGGATCCCTATGGGCACAACATCTTCGAGCATGACCCCCACCGCGACGGTCCGGACGCGCGGCGCCCGCGCTCGACGCCGGTTCACATCGAGGTGGGGATGGTGCTGGAGGACGTCTCCTCGGGCTGGGTGGGTGCGGTGACGCGCGTCGAGAAATCGGGTGGGGTTCACCTGGTAGAACTCGAGGACCGGCGCGGCGCGCGTCGTTCCTTTCCCCTGGGTCCGGGCTTCTGGCTGGAGGGGCGGCCCATCGAAGCGCTCCCTCCCCGCCCTGCCCCCGCCTCGCCCCAGGGGCGGGCCACGGCCTCGGGTCGCAGGGTGACGAACTCGGGATCCTTCGCTCCCGAATCGAGTGGCCCCAAGGTTGCCAAGCGCTCGCGCATGTGGGTCGAGGGACGCCACGACGCGGACCTCATCCAGCACGTGTGGGGCGAAGACCTGGCCGAGGCCGGGATTGCCGTGCAGCTCCTTGACGGCGTGGACAACCTGGAGGATATCCTGGAGGTTTTCGCACCGACCGAGAGCGCGCGGGCAGGCGTCCTCGTCGATCACATGGTGCCCGGGTCGAAGGAGTCGCGCATCGCTCAGGCCGTCTCGGGGCGCTGGCCGGGCGCGGTCCTCGTCCTCGGGCACCCCTTCGTCGACATCTGGCAGGCGGTCAAGCCCGAGCGGCTCGGCTTGCGCGCCTGGCCGCAGATCCCGCGGGGAGTGGACATCAAACACGGTACCCTCGCTGCCCTGGGATGGCCGCACGCCGATCAGCGCGATATCGCGATCGGCTGGAAACGGATCCTTTCGACGGTGCGCACCTACCGCGACCTCGAGCCCGCCCTGTTGGGACGGGTCGAGGAACTGATTGACTTCGTCACGGTTCCCTGGGCGCAGTGAGGATCCCGGGTTGCGCGTCGCGTTCGCGGCGAGCGCACGCCCCGGCCCTACATGTCGCCTCCCTCCGGCAACGGGGAGTAGCATTGGCACTCAGGAATCGGGAGTGCCAGGAGTGGAGGGAGCTGAGATGCCGAGGAACAGCGCGCAGAGCCGCAGGCTCGACGTGTTGCGCGCCATCGTCACCCAGTACGTGGCCACCCGCGAACCCGTCGGCTCCAAAGCAATCGCCGCGGGGGGACTGGGTGTCTCCTCCGCGACCATCCGCAACGACATGGCCGTGCTGGAAGAGGCAGGCCTCATCTACCAGCCGCACACCTCCGCCGGGCGCGTGCCCACCGACCGCGGATACCGGGTCTTCGTTGACCGTCTCGCGGAGCTCAAGCCGATGAGCGCCCCCGAGCGCCACGCGCTTGAGGCGTTTTTGGCCGAGTCCGTCGACATCGATGACGTCATGGAGCGATCCGTCCGCCTTCTCGCCCAGGTCACTCACCAGGTGGCGCTCGTGCAGTATCCGGGTGCGCGCGTGCGTACCCTCAAGCACCTCGAGGTCGTCGGCCTCCCGCCCAGCCGAGCCCTCGTGGTCGTCATCACGGCCGACGGGCAGGTGGGCGAGCGCACCCTGACGCTCGAGGCGCCGCTGAGCGAGGAGGAGCTCCGCAACGCGCGAGAGCACCTGCGTCGTCACTGCGACGGAGCGACCTCCGCGAACGTGCGCGACTGCGTGGCCGAGGCCGCCACCTCGGCCGCACCTACCCAGGCCCCTACCGTCGAGGTGCTCGGAGCGGCCCTGTGCGAACTGCTCAGCGGTGCTAGCGACACGAAGATCGTCGTCGCCGGTGCGGCCAACCTCGCCCGAGGAGCCCTCGACTTTCGCGACATCGCGCCCGTTCTCGACGCCCTCGAAGAACAGGTGGTTCTCATGCGACTCTTCGCCGAGGCCGACCCTGGCGACGACCTGCACGTCAGCATCGGCGCGGAGAACCCCCACGATGGCCTCGCCGAGGCGGCCGTCGTCACGGGTACCTACCAGGCTGGGGCGCGCGAGGGTGAGGGGCTGGCACACCTGGGAATCGTGGGGCCCATGCGGATGGACTACGCGCGGACCATGAGTTCGGTGAGGGCCGTGGCGGCCTACCTCTCCCGGTACCTGGCTCAGGGACCGCGCAGCTGATTGCGCCAACATGCGCACACGACAGGACGAACGAACGCCCCAAGGGAAGGAACCGCAAGCGTGAGAGACTATTACGAGGTTCTCGGCGTGGCACGCGACGCCAGCCAGGACGAGATCAAGAAGGCCTACCGAAAGCTCGCGCGTCAGCTGCATCCCGACTATGCGGGGCCCGACTCGGAGGAGGCGTTCAAGGAGCTGTCGGTCGCCTACGAAACCCTCTCAGACCCGGAGAAGCGGCGCATGTACGACGTCGGCGGGCCCGACGCCCTGCGCGGGGGCGCTGGAGCGGCGGGCGATTTCGGAGCGTTCTCCGACATTTTCCAAGCGATGTTCAACGGCGGATTCGGAGCATCCTCCCAGGGGCCCGCCTCGCGCGTGCGGCGCGGAAAAGACAAGCAGGTGGCTGTCGACATCACCCTTGAGGACGCCGCCTTCGGCGCCGCCAAGGAGGTTGCCTTCGACACCCACGTCCTGTGTGACACCTGCCACGGATCCATGTGTCAGCCGGGTACCGCCCCCGAGCAGTGCACGACGTGCCACGGATCGGGCTTCGTCGTGCAGATCCAGAACTCTCTCTTTGGACGCATGCAAACGCAGGCCCCGTGCCCCGCCTGCCAGGGCTACGGCAACACCATCCCCTCGCCCTGCGTGGAGTGCTCGGGGGCCGGGCGCGTGCGCACGCGCCGCACGCTCAACATCAACATCCCCGCCGGAGCCAGCGAGGGCACGCAGATCCGCGTGAGCGGCGAGGCCGAGGTCGGTCCCGGCGGCGGCCCCAGCGGCGACCTGTACCTGCTGATCCGCGAAAAGAAGCATCCCGTGTTTGATCGGCGCGGAGACGACCTGCACACGTGGATCACGATCCCGATGACAACCGCCGCCCTGGGAACCGAGTTCGAGCTGGAAACGCTGGACGGCAAGAAGAGCGTGACGATCAACCCGGGCACACAACCCAACGACGACATCGTCCTCGAGGGGCTGGGGGTCGGCCACCTCCAGCGCTCCGGCCGTGGGTCCATGCACGTCCACGTCGACGTTGAGATCCCGAAGAAGCTGGACGACGCCTCGCGCGACCTGCTTGAGCAGCTCGCCAAGGTTCGCGGCGAGGTGCGAGTCGAACCCCACCGCCAGCAGGCCTCGTTCTTCGACAAGATCCGCGACACCTTCATGGGGTGATGCGTCGTGACCCTGCCCGTGTTCCTCGGTGAGGACCTGACCCCGCCGCCCGCGTCCCTCGGCGTGGGTGAGCGCGCGACCCTCGGTGGTTTCGAGGGCCGCCACGCCGCGTCGGTGCGCCGCATCGGGGCTGGCGAGCGGGTTGACATCGTGGACGGGCGAGGGCTTCGCCTGACCTGCGACGTCATTGGCTCCGACAAGGCAACACTGTCTCTGATCGTGCGCGAGTCCCGCCGCGAGGACGATCCTGTCCCCGAGGTTGTGCTCGTCCAGGCACTGGCCAAGGGCGGACGGGACGAGGCGGCGGTTGAGATCTGCACCGAGATCGGCGTGGACCGCGTGATTCCGTGGGCCTCCCAGCGCGCGATCGTCCAGTGGAAGGGCCCGAAGGCCGAGAAGGGGAGGACCAAGTGGCAGGCCGTGGCGCGCGCCGCCGCCAAGCAGTCCCGCCGCGCCTTCATGCCCCCCGTCGAGGACGTAGTGGACAGCGCTCGGCTCGCCGCCTGGATCGCCTCGCTCACGGCCGAGGGCGGGGTGGCCTTCGTCTGCCACGAGGAGGCCAGTGAGTCGCTCGGAGCGGCGCTCGCGCGCATCCGGCTGGGGAGCACGGCGGATTCTCTTCCCGCTCGCATCGCGCTCGTCGTGGGCCCCGAGGGCGGCATCGGAGCCGAGGAGAGCGCGCAGCTGGTGGGTGCGGGTGCCCTCACGGTGGGCCTAGGGACGCACGTGCTGCGTTCCTCCACGGCCGGGGCGGTCGCCCTGACCCTCATCCGCGCCGCCGCGGGCAGGTACTAGCGGGGCTGCGAGAGGGATTGCTCTCGAGAGGGGGCAATGCGAAGACTGTTACCATCAGCTGACAGTGCTTCACGGTAGGATAATGCCGTCACTACTTCCGAGCACATCAACATGAGGAGCCAGCTGTGTCAAGCATTCGTGCAATCGACTTGTTCTGTGGAACGGGTGGATTGTCTCTTGGTTTGCAACAGGCTGGCATAGAAGTGGTTGCGGGAATTGATCTGGAACCTCGGTGCAAGTATCCTTACGAGCACAATTTGAAAGCTACGTTCATTGAATCCTCTGTAACGGATGTGACTGCTGAGACTCTCAATCGCCTTTGGGGGGAAGGCACACTTCGCCTCCTCGCCGGATGTGCCCCGTGCCAGCCCTTCTCTAGCCAACGTCGAGGAAAAGATCCATCTGAGGATAAGAACTGGCGTCTCCTTGATGAGTTTGGTCGTCTCGTCCGTGAGACACGTCCTGACTACGTAACGATGGAAAACGTTCCTCGGCTTGCCAGAGACCTGATGTTTGAGAGTTTTGTCCGGACGCTGGAAGACGCAGGCTATTCGCTTGACTACGGTGTGCTCTATGGCCCGGACTTCGGTTTACCCCAAAAGCGTCGCCGCCTTGTCTTGGTGGGAGGACTTGAGGGTAAGCCCAGGCTTCCTCAACCAACGCATAGCCCCGAACAATATGTGACGGTGCAAAGTGCTATTGGCGATCTTCCTCCGCTCGTCTCAGGGCAACATGATCCACAGGACCCCCTGCACTACGCACGCCGACTGTCGCCGATGAACCTTCGGAGGGCGCGGCACTCCAAGCCCGGGGGTACATGGAAAGATTGGCCAGCTGAGCTGAAGCTACCATGTCAGCTTCGCGATGTGAACGCGAACTTTGGTGCCTTTTACGGACGCATGAGGTTGGATGAGCCGTCGCCAACGATTACCACGCAGCCATACAACACGGGGGCTGGCCGCTTTACACATCCGACCCAGGATCGCGGCCTCACGCTACGCGAGGCCGCAATCCTTCAAGGCTTTCCCAACGACTTCATCTTCACTGGGCCAGACGAGAAGATCACACTCGCTAGCGTTGGGCGCCTAATCGGAAATGCTGTGCCACCGGTCTTTGGTCTGGCTGTGGGCAACGCAATCACTCGGACTGCCTAGTCAGGGTTTTTACTGGATTATTCCCTAACTTCCTTTGTGAAATCTGAATCGGATGCGCGTTCAATCCGGCATGCTAGCTTGTCGTTGCAGAAATCACGGATCGTTTTCCCTTCGAAGCTAAGGTCTTCGTCAGAAGGCAAGTAAGTTTCCGAAATTGGGGTGATAAGTTCTCGACCTTGTATTGTGCGCCCTACATTTAAGTGATCAATCAAATGATTGATCGCTTGTGTAAAGAGCAGGTAGCTATCGCGGGTCAGCTTGAGCTTTCCTTGGTGATCGATTAGTTCGGTGGTAGGCAAGTCGTGATCGAGCCAGTCTGGCTTTAGGCGGTATCTCGTTGTGATTAGCTCGTAATCTGCGACGGCCCGTGTTGCCCAGCCGGCACCGCCTTCGAAACAGCAATATATGGAATTGCAGAAGCTGGTACTTGTGAGGTAGAGAATTTTAGTGGCAGAACTTGTGATGGCCTCGTGAATCATGGGACCAAGTTGTACGTACCGTTTTTTGTCGCTGACGGTTAGTTTATCCCTTGATGAGTAAAATATCTCATTGGATTCAGCTCCGTGTTCAAGGAGAGTGTTGTAAATGATATCGGCAAGAACTTTATCTTGTGAGGCGTGAGAAATAAATACTCGATACTCTTCCTTGGCTTCTGCTTGTCCTTCGTCTGTTAATGGGTCTCCTCTTGTTAGTCCTAGGTGTACTTCTTGTTTCAGGCCTTCGGCATCTTTACCTGGGATATTGAGTTTGTCAATTGATTGGCTGATCCTTTTGGCGTACTCGCTATTTGCCGCTGCTGTGGTCTCGGCGAGTTTGATCTTGTCCTCTTTTGCTATTGTGGAACGTCGATTGATTAGTGTTTGTGCCCATGTTCTGACCAATGTGCATAGTGCAATAAAGCGTGGGTCTTCCGTATCGAATGACTCGCGTGACGTTGTTGCAATGTCTGGCAGGTCATCTTCGTCCAGTAGATCAAATTGGAGTTCGCCTTCAAGGTAGTTGGCGTACTGTTCGGTAAGATTCAGATAGGGCCGAAGATCCTCAAGTGCGAGCTTTCCTCGTACGTATAATCTGATCTGTGTTGGTGAAAAGAATTTGTTTTTTCTAAAGCTGCTGTCGTTGTCTTGTGCCAGTTTGTTCTTGATTGTCGCGTGGAGGGTGAGCCATCCTTTGAGATCGTACGGGTATAATTCTCCTGTTGATGGCGATATGTAGGTGCCAGAAAGTGCGCTCTTATCGGGTGAAGGGTGCAGATAGCTTGCGATGTTGAGCTTTGCAAGTCTCTCTGGAGTGAAGGTGGGGATCTCGCAGACTTCTGTGTTTACTTCCCTTTTGTCTTTGCGTGACGCGGACTGGATGGTTACCTTCGGGCTGATCCTCTTCTGGATATTGGTGTGTGAAGCTGTTGTTGAAAGGAGGAGAAAGTTACCATAAGCTGGTTGCCATTCGACCTGTCGGAATTCTGGTGTCGCGTCGGCTTCCTGGTGTGAGAAGTAAATTGTGAGATCAGGTAGCACATCTTTGAGGAAGTGGATCGCCAGGCGTGATGCAAGAGAGGTGAATGCCTGTGTTCCGAGGCCTTTGAGTTCAATCTCGGGAATTGTGATGAGGGTGCCTGAGTCTTGTGTTTCAAATTTATTTTGTAGGTGGGGCGAAGGTGCTATGCTCGGATCGATTTGATCTAAAGTTGGTTCCTCGTCGGCATCTGTTTTGAGATCTAATTCCATGTGCCAGGATGAATGGAATTGTGTGCCTGCTTGTGGCTCAGTCTTTGTTTGAATATAATACTGGTTGCTCAAGTAGAGGGCCGCAAGCTTCCCGATTCCTTTGCGTCCCATCGGTGAGCGGGAGGTGTTGATCGATCTGCTAGTCGCGCGTTTATCAAATCCAATGGATACGTAGTGTTTGAGATCATCGTCGTTCATACCGCTACCGTTGTCGAGTACCTCAAGGATGCCTGTATTTGTTGCAGGATTCTCGGTCATCGAGACATATATCTCGGTCGCCCCGGCGTCTATGCCGTTGGCGACTAGCTCCGAAACTGCAGACCAGGGACGAGCGTAGAGGTTCTGCCCGAGAAGCTTCAGTGCTCTTGATGTCATTGTAAAGTCTAGAGTTCTTTTTGGTGTACTCATTTGTCCCTCTCCGTCTTTGGGTTAGAACTGTCTATAGGGGCAGTTTTACATTTCTGTACAGTGATGTCAATCTCTTCCGGTAATCCGTGCGCTCAGAGCATGGGTTTGCCCGGGGCCCAGGCTGGCCAGGTCCGTGCCGGAGTTGAAGGCGTTGGGAGGGCAGCTCATCGGTTCGACGGCCACGCCAACCCGCCCGATGTCATCCGCCGAATAAACCTGCAGCCAGCGCGCGTCAGAGGACAGGGAGGTGCCCACGCCCGACGCAGGGTCGCGCAGCGTCACGGACCAGGTGCCCTCCGGCAGCCCCGCGAACGCGTGGTCGAGGCGGGTCGAGGCGATGACGCGCGGGGTGCGGAAATCCAGGCCGAGCGAGGCCACGTCGCGGGCGGCCACGGGAATCATGTGCTCGTCGGCCTCGTAGGCGATGTCGGCGGGCATCGTGAGCTCCAGCTCGTCCGCCCGCGCCCCGCCTGCCGCCAGGTAGGGGTGGAAGCCGACGCCGAAGGGCGCCGTGCCTCGGCCAACGTTGGTAGCCGAGAGCTCAACGAGCAGGCCGCGGTCGGCGTCCAGGTGATAGCGGGCGGAAGCCACCAGCGTCCACGGGTAGGAATAGCGAGGGGCGATCAGGGTGCGCAGGAGCACCGAAGCCTTCTCTGCCTCGACGATCTCCCATTCCTGGAAGGCGACGAAGCCATGGAGGGAAGTGCCCAATTCCGGCTCGTCGACGGGCAGGCAGTAGGAGGTTTCCTCCCAGGAGTACGCGCCTCCCGCGACGCGGTTCGGCCAGGGCATGAGGACCTTGCCGAGGTAGGCGGGTGGGCACTCGTCCGCGTCGTGAGGGACGATCAGCTCGTGACCCCGATAGGTCAGGCCAGCCAGGCCGGCCCCGACGCTGACGATTCGCGCCCGGTAATCTCCCGCAGACAGGGCCACTTCCCGCCCCGACGCGCGCCTATCGAACATGAAGGCTCCTGTGCATTCTCTGAATTCGGCTGACACCCATTCTAAACGGCATTCAGTAGTCCGCGTCACTGTCGCGTCGTATCCTTACAGAGAATCACTCTCGATAGAAAGGAAACTCCCCGCTCATGGCACACGAGATCACGGACGAGTTCATTGCCCGCATGCACGCCTCCTCCGACAGCGCGCGCACGGTCGCTCGCAACGCGGTCGCTCACGCCGGCGTTGAGACGGTCGCCTTCGACCGCGACAAGATCATCGCCACGCCTACGGTCGTTTCTCACAAGGTGGATGACTGGAAGGTGACGTCCCAGAAGAAGTCCGGACGCTGCTGGCTCTTCTCCTCCCTGAACCTCCTGCGGTCGACCGCCCGGCAACGCATGGGCCTCAAAGACTTCGAGTTCTCGCAGAACTACGTCCTGTTCTGGGACAAGTTCGAACGCGCCAACTTCTTCCTCACCGACATCATCGCGACGGCATCGACCGAGAAACTCGATGGTCGCCTCGTCCAGTTCCTCCTGGGCGATGTCCTCTCCGACGGTGGCCAGTGGGACATGGCGGTCTCCCTCTACCTCAAGCACGGCCTCGTTCCCAAGGTTGCGATGCCCGAGACGGAATCCTCCTCCAACACAGCGCCCATGAACGCCCGCCTGAAGGTCCTCCTGCGTCGCAGCGCCCTCGAGCTGCGCGCCCTCGTTGAGGCCGGCGCCAGCGATCAGGAAATCACCGAGGTCAAGGAGGCCGCTCTTGCCGACGTGTGGCGCATCCTGGTCATCTGCCTCGGCGAGCCCCCCGTCTCCTTCGAATGGGAGTGGCGCGATGACAAGGACGAGTTCCACCGAGACGGCGTCCTGACCCCGCGCGAGTTCTTCGACCGCTACGTCGACGTGGACCTGACCCGGTACGTGTGCCTCGTTGACGACCCTCGACGTGAACACCCCAAGGGTCATACGCTCACCGTAGATCACATGGGGAACATCGTCGGCGGGCGCCCCATCCACTACGTCAACGCCCCGGTGGAGACCATTCGCGAGATCACCACCTCGATTCTGGCCTCCGGGCGCGCCGTCTGGTTCGGCGCCGACTGCGGCCAGCAGTCGGACCGTTCCTCCGGTCTTTTCGTCGACGGACTCTACGACTACGATGCGCTCTTCGGCGTGGACTTCTCCACGTCGAAGGAACAGCGCGTCGTGTCGGGGGAGTCCGCGATGAACCACGCGATGCTCTTCACCGGAGTCGACATCGACGAGGCCGGGCAGGGGCGCCGCTTCCGCGTGGAGAACTCCTGGGGTGAAGAACCCGGTGACAAGGGCTTCTTCACGATGGACGCTCCGTGGTTCGACGCCAACGTCTTCGAGGTGGCCGTGCACGTCGATGATCTACCCGAGGACCTGCGCGCCGTGGTCGCCGAAGCGCCCCTCCACCTGCCGGCGTGGGATCCGATGGGTGCCCTCGCCTAAGGAGGAGGCTCCTACGCGCCAGAGAGCTGGCCAGCGCGGTGGAGGCAATCGGCGTGGGAAACCCCTGAAAGCGGGGCGGGTTGCGTGGGACAATCGTTGCGCGACACCCGCCCCGCTACCCGTGGAGGACACATGAGCACCGACGTGACCCGCGACTTCGCCTTCGGCCTACCCAAGGCGGAGCTACACCTACACCTGGAGGGCACGCTTGAGCCTGATCTGAAGCTGGCCCTCGCCCGCAAGAACGGCGTGGACATCGCTCAGAGCACCGTGGAGGAGGTGCAGGCGACCTACCGGTTCAACGACCTCACATCCTTCCTGGCCGTCTACTACCCGGCGATGGACGTCCTGCAGGATGAGGACGACTTCCATGACCTGGCCGCCGCCTACTTCGAGCGTGCCCGCGCCAACGGCGTCGTGCGTGCCGAGTGCTTCTTCGACCCGCAGGCACACACCTCGCGCGGCATCGCGATTGAGACCGTCATCCGGGGTTACCATCGCGCCGTGGTCGAGGCTCGCGAGGCCGGACTGTCGGCCGACCTCATCCTGTGCTTCCTGCGTGACATGAGCGCCGAGTCCGCGCTCGAGACGCTGCAGGCTTCCCTGCCCTACAGGGATATGTTCATCGGCGTTGGCCTGGATTCTGACGAGAGAGACAACTCGCCAACGAAGTTCGCCCGCGTCTTTGAGCTCGCCCGGGAGGCGGGCCTGCACGTCACGATGCACTGCGACATCGACCAGGTCGGCTCGATCAACAACATCCGCGCCGCCCTCACCGAGCTGGGTGCCGAGCGGCTCGACCACGGCACGAACATCATCGAAGACCCCGAGATGGTCGCCTACGCGCGCGATCATGGCATCGGCCTGACGTCCTGCCCGCTGTCCAACTCCTTCGTCACCGAGCAGATGAAGGGCAAGGAGATCGTCGATCTGTGTGCTGCGGGTGTCAAGGTCAGCGTCAACTCCGACGACCCCGCCTACTTTGGCGGCTACGTTGGGGACAACTACCTGGCGCTCGCGCAGCGCTTCGACCTGAGTCGCGCGGACCTGGAGCGCATCGCCCGCAACTCCATCGAGATCGCCTGGATCTCGCAGGAGGAGAAGTCTGAGCTGCTTGCCCGCGTGGACCGCTTCGTGTCCGAGTACGAGGTCTGAGTAGCGTTTGCGGCGGCGTTCACGTCAAGGAATCGGTGCGGCTGGCCTGGCCGTGTTGTCGAGGGGCGCCTCCCGAGGTACGGACCTGTTGCCGCTGTCCGCACCCGGCCTGGACGCGAGTGCCGACCAGCAGGGCGGCGGGCCTCACGCAACGCCCACCTGGGGCATGCCCACACAGGGCCTAAGCGGGAGATGGGGGAATATCTACACGTTGGCGCCATTGTCGGCGTGTCGGCGGCGTGTCGCCCCACACATGTAGATAAACCCCCGGCCGTGAGGGACGCGAGGCCTCAGCGTGTCCACTGGCCGGACAGATACCGTCACAATTGGCCAACAAGTGAGCGCGCCCGGCAGACGAGGGATCAGCCTGCCATGATGGGCATCATGACGAACCACGCACAGCCGACGTTGTTGATATCCAACGTCCTGCCGGAGAGACCGGGGGACCAGGCATACAACGACATCTGCATGCGCCTGTGGGATCGCCTGATTGAGGCCGCTGCCCCGGCCTGGAGGGTCGTGCGCGAATACGCGCAGGAAGACGGGGCCGAGGGAGCCACGCTGCGCGCGCAGGATGCCGACGCGATCATCATCATGGGCGGCGAGGACGTCCATCCCAGCCTGTATGGGGCCTCCCAGGGATACGAGGCCGAGGGCCGCCACTGGTATCGCGCGGACCTCGGACAGATCGCGCTGGTCGAGTACGCCGTTCGTACGGGTACCCCGCTCCTGGGGATTTGCCGCGGGATGCAGATCATCAACACTGCCCTGGGCGGCACGCTTGAGCAACACATCAAGGGCGCCCACGGCACGCACACGAACAACCGGATCCTGTCCGATCACCGCTTTATTCGTCACGGCGTGCGCGTTGGTAAGGGGACGAACCTTGAGCGCGCCCTCGCTCCCGTCCTGACGGGCTCCGAGCTGGTCATCTCCTCCGCGCACCACCAGCGCATCGCCCGCCTCGCCGAAGGCCTGCGGGTCAGCGCGCAGGCCCCCGACCTCACCGTCGAGGCCATCGAATCCCTTGACGCCCCGGTCCTCGGCGTGCAATGGCACCCCGAGGACCCTGCCGCCGATATTTCCCAGCTGCGTGCCCTCCTCGCTCACCTGGATGCGCGCCGCACACCCCGCCTGGAGAGCGCGTCGACTACCCTGGTCGCATGACCATCGCCCCGGGAACCACCTTCGACGACCCTCGCTTCCGTCACGACGAGCGCACGCCCTCCCAGCGCATGAGCGACGGCGACTACTACGTGGCCGACGAGGAACTATCCGCGCGCACCAAGCGCGCGGTGCGTCTTCTGGCCCTCTACGAGCAGGCCCACCCAAGCGACCCGGATATCGCCCGCTACCTGCTAGCCCACGTGCTCGGTCGGGTGGGAGAGGGCGTCGACATTCGCCCGCCCCTGCGCGTCGACTATGGGCATAACATCAGCATCGGTGACGGGTCGTGGGTTAACTACGGCCTGACCGTGCTCGACGTTGCACCGGTTGTCATCGGCGCCGACGTCCTCATCGGCCCCAACTGCTCGCTCTACACGGCGATCCACCCGACCGAGCCGGGGCCTCGTCGAGCGAAATGGGAATCCTGCGCGCCGATCACCCTCGAAGACAACGTCTGGCTGGGCGGGTCCGTCGTCGTCTGCCCGGGTGTCACCATTGGCGAGAACTCGATCATCGGCGCGGGCGCCGTCGTCACCCGCTCGATCCCCGCCAACTGCATCGCGGTCGGCAACCCCGCCGGCGTCATCAAAGAACTGGATCCGGCTACCCCGCGCGCGATCGAAGCGGCGGGAATCGGAGTTGTCGCACACGCATCCACGGGGGTTCACGGATGAGCATCCTGCCGATCTGCATCACCGGGACACCGGTCCTCCACAGACTTGCCGCCCCCGTCGAGTCCTTCGACTCGACGCTGGCCGACCTCGTCGCCGACATGATCGATACCATGCGCGCTGCCCCCGGGGTCGGCCTCGCCGCCCCCCAGGTGGGCGTCGGCTCCCAGGTCTTTGTGTGGAGGTATGCGGGTGGCGGAGCATTCGATACCCACTACCGTGACGTCCTCCAGCTCGATGAGGGACCCGCGCGCGGCTTCAACACGGCACCGAGCGGAGTCGTCGTGAACCCCACGCTCGACCTCGTGTGGGATACCCACGGGGCTGGCGCGATCTTGCCCGTGGAGCCCGACATCACCCGCGAGACCGAGGGCTGCCTGTCCGTCCCCGGATACGGCTACCCCCTGCGCCGCGCGCTCGGCGCGGTGTTGCGCGGCTACGACACGAGGGGCAACGCCATCGAGGTGAGTGCCCGCGGTTGGCTCGCGCGAATCTTCCAACACGAATATGACCACCTGCAGGGCACCCTCTACGTCGACCGTCTCGATGAGCCCTATGCGGGTGAGGCTCGCCGCGTCATCAGCGAGCGCGGGTGGGGGAGCAGCGCACACACGTGGACCCCGGGGGAGTGAGGAGAACTCACCTCCGCGGGGTCCGGGCGAGCGCGCGAGAGGCGCTCAGTGCACCTCGAATCCGAGGGAGCGGAAGTGTTCGCGCACGCGTTCCGTTGCCTCGGGGGTCGGCGCCTTCGTCTCCTCCAGCTGATACTCCAAGCCGAGGGAATGCCACTTGTCCTTGCCGAGCTGGTGGAAGGGCAAGACCTCAACCCGGTCGATGACGTCCTTCCAACGCACGATGATCTCGCCGACCTGACGCACATTCTCCGGGTCATCGGTGAGACCGGGAACCAGGACGAAACGAATCCAGATGCGCGTGGAGCCGCCGCGCGCGGCGATGCGGTCGCCGAATGTGATCGTCGGTGCGAGGTCACGGCCCGTCGCGCGCTTGTAGGTCTCCTCGTTGCCGCTCTTGACGTCAAGGAGGACAAGATCGATCGCGTCCAACATTTCGTCGTCGCAGTTTGCTCCCAAGAAACCGGAGGTGTCGATGCATGTGTGCACGCCCATCTCCTTGGCGCCCAAGATGATGCGCTTGGCGAATTGGGGCTGCATGAGGACCTCGCCGCCGGACAGGGTGATCCCGCCCTTCGTCGTGCGGAAGATCCGGCGATAGCGGGCGATGCGCGAGAGGAGCTCGGTGTCGGAAACGGGGGCGCCATCCTTCATGAGGAAAGTGTCGGGGTTGTGACAGTAGAGGCAGCGCAGCGGACACCCGTTGAGGAAGACGGTCATGCGGGTTCCCGGGCCGTCAACAGCAGTGACGAGCTCCCACGAGTGAATGGAACCCAAGGTTCCTTCGCGCATGCGGCGCAGGCGCTCGGAGCGCTCCAGGTCCGTCAGCTCCTCCAGGCCCTCGACGCCGGCGCCGACGGTACGGGATTGGGGGGCTTGGAAATCCTGCTCACGGAACGTGGGGAGAGCGAGGGTCTGCGACATGATTCCTTCTTCGCGGTCGTGTGGGCGCGGTGGCAGTGGTGGGAACGAGGTCTGGTCCCGTCAGAGGCTTGACGGTGCGGACATAGGAGTGGGGCGCCGGGCGCACGCCCGACGCCCCACTCCCTCCGACGACTCAGGCCGAGTGGTGGAAGGTGCGGGACAGGACGTCCAGCTGCTGCTCACGGGTGAGCTTGACGAAGTTGACGGCGTAGCCCGAGACGCGAACGGTCAGGTTCGGGTACTTCTCGGGGTGCTCCATGGCGTCCTTCAGCGTGGACTCCTCAAGAACGTTGATGTTCGCGTGGTAAAGGCCGTCCTTGTCGCCGCGCTCTTCGCGGGCGGCCTTCATGTCGGCGAGGCGCTCGTCGTAGGTCTTGGTTGCCATAACATTTCTCCTTTTGTGAGACTCCGGCGGTGCCGGCTGGGCGGGCAGCATCTTGCTCCCTCACCCACGGTGGTGGGAGGTGGGGGCCAACGTGTCGATAGTCGACCCCCACCGCGGGTGGATCAGAAACCCTTGGTTCCGTCGTAGGCGCACGAGTCGTCCGGGACGAAGCCCGCATCAAGGATGCCGACCAGGTTCTGGATCTGCTCCTCCTTCGAACGGCCCAGGCCCTGAGGCGTGATCGTGTTCGTCAGCGAGATGCCGTCGAGCGCGTCGTTGTAGTCCAGCTTGCCGACCGACAGCATGGAGGCGACCATGCCGTGGGTGTCGATGCCGTTCTCCGGGTTGGCGCCGGGGGCGAAGGGGGTGCCCTTCTGGTGGCCCGACGGGAAGGAGCCGGTGGCCTTGCCGTAGACGACGTTCGAGGTGATCGTCAGGACGGACTGCGTGGGCACCGCGTCGCGGTACATCGGGATCGCGCGGATCTTGTCCATGATGGTGTGGACCACGGTCGCGGCAATGTCGTCCGCGCGGTCATCGTCGTTGCCGTAGGTCGGGAACTCGCCCTCGGTGCGGTAGTCGACGACCAGGCCGGTCTCGTCGCGGATCGGGTATACCTTGGCGTACTTGATAGCGGCCAGGGAGTCGGCGACGATCGACAGGCCGGCGATGCCGCAGCCCATGGTGCGAATGATCTCCGCGTCGTGCAGCGCCATCTCGATGGCCTCGTAGGCGTAGCGATCGTGGCAGTAGTGGATGATGTTCAGCGCCTCAACGTAGGTGCCAACCACCCAGTCGAGCATCTCCTCGTAGCGTGCCCACACGTCATCAAAGTCGAGAGGGCCATCGCCCTGAACGGGCTCGTAGCCTTCCATGACCTGCTTGCCGGTCATCTCGTCGCGGCCGCCGTTGATGGCGTAGAGAAGGGCCTTGGCGGCGTTGACGCGCGCGCCGAAGAACTGCATCTGCTTGCCGACCTTCATGGGGGAGACGCAGCACGCGATGGCTGCATCGTCGCCCCAGTGGGCGCGGATCTGGGGGTCGGACTCGTACTGGATCGAGGAGGTGTCGATCGAGATGCGAGCGCAGAACTCCTTGTAACCCTTGGGCAGGTTCTCGTCCCAGAAGATCGTGATGTTGGGCTCCGGCGCGGGGCCGAGGTTCACCAGGGTCTGCAGGAGACGGAAGGAGGTCTTCGTGACGAGCGTGCGGCCGTCGTCGCCGAAGCCTGCGTCGGACCAGGTGGCCCAGTAGGGATCTCCCGAGAAGATCTGATCGTAGGCGATTGTGCGCAGGAAGCGGGTGATGCGCAGCTTGATCACCAGGGCGTCAATGATCTCCTGTGCGCCTGCCTCGTCGAGGACACCGTTCTTCAGGTCGCGCTCGAAGTAGCAGTCAAAGAAGCCGGAGAGACGACCGATCGACATGGCCGCGCCGTCCTGAGACTTCACGGAGGCCAGGTAGCCGAAGTAGGTCCACTGGACTGCCTCGTGGGCGTTGGTGGCGGGGCCGGAGATGTCGTAGCCGTAGGAGTTAGCCAGGTTCTTGAGCTTCTTGAGGGCCTTGATCTGCTCGGAATGTTCCTCGCGGTAGCGCGCCCAGTGCTCGGAGAAGGGCTGGTCGGCGTAGCGGTCCTTGTCCTTCTGCTTCTGCTCGATCAGGTAATCCACGCCGTACAGGGCGACGCGGCGGTAGTCGCCAATGATGCGGCCGCGGCCGTAGGCGTCGGGCAGACCCGTGATGATGTGGGAGGAGCGGGCGGCGCGGATACGCGGAGTGTAAATGTCGAAGACCGCGTCGTTGTGGGTCTTGCGGTACTGGGTGAAGATCTTCTTCACCTCTGGGTTGTATTCCTTGCCAGCCTCGTGGATGGCGGTTTCAACCATGCGCCAGCCGCCGTTGGGCATCATCGCGCGCTTGAGGGGCGTGTCGGTCTGGAGGCCGACGATCACGTTGTCATCCTCGCAGATGTAGCCGGGCTTGAAGGCGTCAATGTCGGCCGGGGTGTCGGTGTCAACGTCGAGAATGCGTACCTTGCGCTCTTCGGAGAGGTACTTCTCTTCAAGGGTGTTCCACACGCGCAGGGTCTTCTCGGTGGGCCCGGCCAGGAACGATGCATCTCCCTCGTAGGGGGTGTAGTTCAGCTGGATGAAGTCGCGTACGTCGATCTCATCACACCAGTTACCTTTAACGAAACCTTCCCAGGCTTTCTGGTCTGCTGTCGTCATTCTTCCTCTTCTCGAATTTCCACATCCGTGTGGGTGCGGTGGGCGGGAGCTCAGCTCCGTGAGTGCGTCGGATCCCGACGCTTAGGCCCATTGTCCTACGGCGGGCGGCGAGCAGACAACCCCTACCGCCCGCTTCGCTATGTTCTGCGTCTCACGATATGAGTCCCGTGTTGGTCTGGGTGAAATTATGGGACCAAGGTCCTTAATTTCGCTAGGGTCGCTGAACAAGCACATACACTTGTCTCAGTGCCCATCCGACCAAGGAGTAAACCCCATGTCTGCATCCCGTCCAGTCCTCACAGTTGGCGTCCTTGGCGCCGGAACCGTCGGTAGCCAGGTCATTCGCATCCTGCAGTCGAGCCGCGAGGATTTCGCCGCGCGCTCGGGAGCGGAGATGGAGGTTCGTCGGGTGCTTGTCCGCAATGTGGACGCACCTCGTGACGCGCCGATCGCCCGGGAGCTGCTGACGACGGAGCCCGCCGAGGCAATCGATTCCATGGACATCGTCGTTGAGCTCATCGGTGGCATCGAACCGGCACGCACCTTTGTTTTGCGCGCCCTCTCCCAGGGGGTCTCGGTGGTGACCGGCAACAAGGCGCTCCTCGCCGCCCACGGCCCGGAGCTTTACGAGGCCGCGGCGAACAATGGTGCCGACCTCTACTACGAGGCGGCGGTCGCGGGAGCCGTGCCCGTCGTCTACGGCCTGCGCGAGTCGCTCGCGGGCGACCGCATCACCACGGTGATGGGAATCGTCAACGGGACGACGAACTTCATCCTGGACGCGATGAATTCTAAGGGGCTCAGCTACGAGGAGGCCCTCGCCCAGGCGCAGGAACTCGGATTCGCCGAGGCCGACCCGACCGCCGACGTGGATGGGCTCGACGCGGCCGCCAAGTGCTCGATCCTGGCCTCCCTGGCCTTCCACACCCGCGTGGGTATCGACGACGTCGCAGTCGAAGGCATCACGTCCGTGACGGCTGCAGACATGGAGGAAGCGGCGAGAGTCGGACACACGATCAAGCTTCTTGCCATCGCCGAGCGTCGCATGGGCGAGGACGGACGAGAGGGCGTCGCGATGCGCGTTCATCCCGCTCAGATTCCCTCCGACCACCCCCTTGCCTCCGTCGATGGCGCCTTCAACGCGATCCTCGTCGAGGGTGAGGCGGCCGGACGCCTCATGTTCTACGGGCAGGGAGCTGGCGGCGCCCCGACCGCTTCGGCTGTCCTGTCGGACCTCGTTGCGGCGGCCCATCACCGCGCGTTCGGTGGCCATGCTCCGCGCGAATCCGTCTATGCCCACCTGCCCATCCTCGATCCGGGTTCGACCTACACCCGCTACCAGATCCGCCTCCAGGTCGAGGACCGCCTGGGAGTTCTCTCCGACGTGGCCGGCATCTTCGCTCGCCACGGCGTGTCCATTCAATCGGTTCACCAGCGCGATGACGAGGTCCCCGGTGCCTGCGTCATCGTCGTGACCAGCCACAAGGCCCGCGAGGCCGATCTGCGCGCCGTCGCGCGTGCGCTGGCGGCGTCGGACGCGGTGCGCGAGGTCACGTCGACCATCCGCGTTGAGGGGGAGTGACGTGCGCCTGCGTGATGACCGCGTTGCCGTCAGGGTTCCCGCGACGAGCGCGAATCTCGGACCCGGTTTCGACTGCATGGGCATTGCCCTGGACCTGTGGGACGACGTTACTGTCCACGCGACGACCGGCCCGACCTCCGTCGTCGTCGATGGGGAAGGCGCTGGCAACGTCGAGCAGGGAGAGGACAACCTCGTGGTCCGGGCGCTTCGGATGGCGCTCGACCGGGTGGGTGCGCCGCAGGTCGGGCTGCGCATGCACTGCACGAACCGCATTCCCCACTCGCGTGGACTGGGATCGTCGGCGAGCGCAATCGTCGCCGGTGCGACCCTGGCTCGCGCGCTCATCGGTGAGGCCGAGGTGCTGGGGCGCCACGAGATCCTCCAGATCGGAACGCAGATGGAAGGCCACCCGGACAACGTCGCCCCGGCGGTCTTTGGTGGAGCCACCGTGGCCTGGACGAATGAGGAGACGGGGCACTCCGGCGCCGTTCGGCTGAGCCCGCCCAGCGGCATTGCGCCGGTGGCCTTCATCCCCGATTTCGAGCTGCGCACCGCCGCTGCCCGGCAGGCCCTCCCCTCTCACGTTCCCCACGAGGATGCGCGCTTCAACACCGCACGAGCCGCCCTCCTGTCCGCGCTCCTAGCGGGAGGCGAACTGGGCGCCGAGACGGACCTGCATTCCCTCCTCATGGAGGCGACCCGCGACCGCCTGCACCAAGAGCCTCGCCGACGAGCGATGGAAGCATCGCTCTCGCTCGTTGATTGGCTGCGCGGTGCGGGCTACGCGGCAGTCGTCTCCGGGGCGGGACCCACGGTTCTCTCCCTCGAATCGGTCGGTGCGGACGTTCGCCGCGACGCTGCCGCCGCCGGATGGCGCGTGGTTCCGTTGGGTGTACCGGAATCGGGCGTGCAGATCACCCGAGGAGGCCTTGCGGCGACGGGATTCTAGGCGATCGTCGCCTGTGAGTTTGTGCGCAACCACCGCCAGTCATCCTGTCTGATCGACAGGTGGCTGGCGGTCTTGCTATATTTTGACCAGGTCCGAGTCGAAAGCTCGACTCCGACCTTTGCGGTGCGCCTCTCTTGCGCATCTTCCTCTCAAGCTTTTTCTCGTGCTTGAGCATTCACCTCGCCCGCTATGGGCGCATTCCAGTAAGGATCACTTTGTGAGCAACGAATCTCCCGCCGAGATGACGACCGCGTCGCTGTCGGCGATGAAGCTGCCCGAGCTCAAGGCTCTGGCCGCCTCCCGCGGCCTCAAGGGCATTTCTCAGCTTCGCAAATCCCAGTTGATCGAGCTCTTGAGCAACGGCGCCAACGCTTCGACCCCGCGTGAGGCCACGTCGGCCGCGGACAAGCCCGCCGCGCAGGCCCCCGCCCCTGCGAAGGCTCCCCGGGAAGAGAAGCAGGAGAATGCCTCCGATGCTTCCTCGTCCCCCGACGCCCCCCGCCGTTCCCGCCGTCGTCGCGCCGTCTCCCAGGGCGCCGTCGAACCCGCGCACGTGACTCTCGATCTGCCGCTTCCGGCCGGTGAGCGCACCGAAGCGGCCCCGGAGCAGGATGGAACCGTCGTCGAGACGGTCCTGAACATTGAGCTGCCCGACGGTGACGATACCGAGGGGCGTCGTCCTCGCCGCGAACGCGGTCGACGCGGTCGCCGCGACCGAGAAGGCCGCGACAATCGTGAGAACCGCGACAATCGCGAGGGGCGCGAGGGGCGCGAGGGACGCGAGAACCGTTCTGGTCGCGGCGGAGAGGACAACCTCGCTCCGATCGCAGGCATTCTCGACATCCAGGAGAACCATGCCTTCGTGCGGACCTCCGGATACCTTCCCGGCCCCAACGACGTGTACGTCACCCTGGGTAACGTGAGGCGCTGGGGGCTCCGTGCCGGAGACGCTGTCGCCGGCGCCGTTCGCCTGCCCCGCGAGGGCGAACGTCAGCGCCAAAAGTACAACGCCCTCGTGCGCGTTGACTCCGTCAACGGCATGACGATTGAACAGGCGCAGGCCCGTCGCGAGTTTGGCAAGCTCACCCCCGTCTATCCCTCCGAGCAGCTGCGCATGGAATCCTCGCCGAAGGCCTACACCCCGCGCGTCATCGACCTGGTTGCTCCGGTGGGCAAGGGACAGCGCGGCCTCATTGTCTCGCCTCCAAAGGCGGGCAAGACGATGGTTATCCAGCAGATGGCCAAGGCTATCGAGCTGAACAACCCCGAGGTGCACCTCATGGTCGTCCTGGTGGACGAGCGTCCCGAAGAGGTCACCGACATGCGCTCGATCGTCAACGGTGAGGTCATCGCCTCGACCTTCGACCGTCCGGCCTCCGACCACACGACTGTCGCCGAGCTGGCGATCGAGCGCGCCAAGCGCCTCGTCGAACTCGGCCAGGATGTCGTGGTTCTCCTCGATTCGCTCACCCGCCTGTCGCGCGCGTACAACCTGGCCGCACCCGCATCGGGGCGCATTCTCTCCGGCGGCGTTGACGCCTCCGCCCTGTACCCGCCGAAGAAGTTCTTCGGGGCGGCGCGCAACATCTCCGAGGGCGGCTCGCTCACGATCATTGCCTCCGCGCTGGTGGAGACCGGATCGAAGATGGACGAGGTCATCTTCGAGGAGTTCAAGGGCACCGGCAACATGGAGCT
>ERZ772948.289-NODE-289-length-32186-cov-20.636519_pt1 | contig 32186 bp, 33 predicted proteins | sample MGYA00511945_ERZ772948 | MGnify/ENA primary metagenome ERZ772948 (study PRJEB29015, sample SAMEA2737927) | human oral metagenome | biome: human oral; feature: human-associated habitat; material: dental | place: China | collected 2141 ... | reverse complement strand
TCTCACGCCCCGCCTGAATGGCAAAGCAGCGCTCTACGCCGTCAAATGACTCCGCGATCTCCTCGAGCGCCTTCAGTCGCTTGATATAGGACTCAAGGCTCTCTCGCCGTGCGCCGGGACGTGCTGCAGAGACAGCATCCGCCGCCGCGACGAGCACGGCCTCCACCGTTGTCGCCTCCTCATCACCGTGATGTGAAGCAATGATATTGATGACCTCCTTCGACTCACGGTACTTGCGTGCGAGTTCGGCGCCCACTGTGACATGCGGGCCCTCGATCTCATGGCTGACTGCCTTGCCGATGTCGTGGAGGAGGCCGCCGCGCTTGGCGAGCATGACATCGCAGTCCAGCTCCGCCGCCATCAGCCCCGCGAGATGCGCGACCTCGATGGAGTGCGCCAGCACGTTCTGTCCGTAGCTCGTGCGATAGCGCATCCGCCCCAACAGACGCACCAGCTCGGGATGGATGCCGTGCACGCCCGTCTCGAACGTCGCCTGCTCCCCTGCTTCCTTGATGCGCTGGTCGACCTCACGGCGCGCCTTCTCGATCATCTCTTCGATGCGTGCGGGATGGATACGACCGTCCTGAATCAGCTTTTCGAGCGCAATACGCGCCACCTCACGGCGTACGGGATCAAAGCCCGAAAGAATGACCGCCTCGGGCGTATCGTCGATGATGAGGTCGATGCCCGTCAGCGTCTCCAATGTGCGGATGTTGCGCCCCTCGCGCCCGATGATGCGCCCCTTCATCTCATCGTTCGGCAGAGCAACGACCGAGACCGTCGTCTCCGCTACGTGATCGGCAGCACAGCGCTGGATGGCGACGCTCAGGATCTCACGTGCTGCCTTGTCCGCCTCGTCCTTCGTCTGCTGGACATATTCCTTGATCTTGCGTGCCTTTTCATGCTTCAGCTCTTCCTCTGCCTCTGCCATGAGCACGGTGCGTGCCTCCTCGGAGGAGAGCCCAGAGATGCGCTCGAGCTCCTGCCGCTGACTCTCATAGAGCGCGCTGACCTCTGCCTGCGTCTTGTCGATGCGTGCTTCCTTACGTGCGAGACCTTCCTCCTTTTTCTCGATGGATTCCAGCTTGCGGTCGAGATTCTCCTCCTTCTGGATCGTACGACGCTCCATGCGCTGCAGTTCACTGCGGCGTTCCTTCGTGTCACGCTCAAAGTCCTGCCGCTGCTGCTGGATCTCCTCCTTGGCCTCGAGCAGTGCTTCCTTCCGCTTCGTCTCCGCCGCCTTCCCGGCCTCGTCGACAATGCGTTTTGCTTCACTTTCGGCTGATCCTATCTGTGCCTCTGCCGCACGCTTGCGTGCCGTATAGCCGGCTGCAGCGCCAACGCCAATGGCGATAATTATCATGAGTATTTCCGTAAAGATAACGGCCACCTCCTCGTTCATAAATAAGCGCATATTCTTATATATTTTAATGTTTTTTGTGGATGGTGTCAAGAATAGCGCCCCCTCTGCACACGCAGGAGAAAAAAGTCCTACTCTCCTAAAACCTGCTCTGCGCTTACAGCGACACGCTTCTTTCCCTCTGTACTGGACAGAAATATTTTCATCCGATATAATATGTTCATCGGTTCATATGTTAGGAGGAATTATGAATAAGAAAAAATTGATGCGAAGTGGTGTCGCACTTGCTCTCTCCATCTCCATGGCGGGTGGCATTACCCTCAGTACCCCAGCCGTGGCCGAGGCAAGCACGGGCAACATCATCGGTGCGATCGTCGGCGGTATTGCAGCGTCCGCTGAGATGAACAAGGAGATTAAGTACTACAACACAACTGAGGAAGGTCGTCAGGCGCTGAACAATCAGCTGCGCGAAAAGTACGGGGTCAATGACGACTACGCGCTCAACAACCAGCTCGACCGCATCTTCACCAATCTGACGGCGGCGATCGGTTCACAGGACGCGACCATCTATGACCGTCCGTACCTCTATTTCATCAACAACGAGAACAGCTTCAACGCATTCTGTACGCTCGGACATAATATGAGCGTCAATACGGGGCTTTACAACTACCTCAATAACGAGGATGAGATCGCCGTCGTCCTCGCCCATGAGATGGGGCACGGGCAGAAGGATCACCCTGCAAGGGGCATGAAGCGTTCGCTCGGGCCTGCAATTCTTGCGAGTGCGACGGGTACGGTACTCGGTGCAATCGCCGCCAATATATGGAGCGGACAGGGACTCACCAAGCCGATGGAGTGGGAGGCAGATAACCTCGCCTTTGACTACATCTCGCACTCTCCGTACAACCCAGGAGCAACGGCAGCGGTATGGCAGCGTGTCATCGATATGGACGGCAACAACTCCGCCAATGTCGTCTCCATCATGTCCGGTGCCGCCGATCATCCGTCGAATGCCTCGCGCCGTGACAACTACGCCAAGAAGCTGACTGAGATGAGCGGCGGCAAGGTCACAGTGAACAACGGCACCGTCTATATCAACAAAAAGGAGTTCGTGACCCCCGCCCCTGCCAACGGTATGACCTCGGCGGAGCGCGCCTACTTCGTTATGGGCAACCTCGCGGCAGCCTATAAGAATGGGCACGCCGCTGCGGATGCGTACGCAGACGGCTCCACGGTCATGCTCGGCGCACAGCCCATCATCACAGCGGTGGAGGGTGACCGTAGTGCGGCAGACATGGCAGATCAGCTGAATAAGATCAAATAAGAGAATCACAAAAAAACGAGGATTGCCGATGTGGCAATCCTCGTTTTTCTTTGCTATCGCTGCGGAAAGCGGCGCAGAGCACGTGGCTTCCCCAAGATCTCCGCCATCACGACCGCCTGCTGCATCGTCTGCGGCGTCCACTGCGGCAGCCCTTGCATCGCAGGAGATGCTGCAGCAGACAGTATCTCAGTGCGCCGTTCCTGCGCGGCGCGCTGCTTCTCCGCATGCTGGTGGGCCGCCGCTTTCTCGGTGGCTCTGCGCTCCGTCTCCCACTTTTCGCGCAGTGCACGCTCTGCCTCCGCCAGATCGACGGTCCCGATCTCGATGCGGCTGGGGATGCCGCGCATCGGGGGGATCTCGAACGCACCGCCCTTTGTCGCTCCGCGTTTATGACGGGGAATCTCCTGCGGCACGGTCGGCGGCGGAACTTTTTTCTTTCCGCGCACACGGTCATCGAGCACGCTGATCGCGATCAGGATGCCGACTACGACGAGAAATTCCATGGTGCATTCCTCACTTTACGGGGACAGACGGATGCTTGTCATCCTGCTTCCCCGATGCGCTGATCGCATGGCGCATATCCGTATCCGACTGGATGTTGTTCAGCTGATAATAGTCCATGACACCGAGCTTGCCCTCGCGCAGCGCCTGTGCCATAGCGTGCGGCACCTCTGCCTGCGCCTCAACCACCTTGGCCTCCATCTCCTGCGTGTACGCCTTCATCTCCTGCTCACGAGCAACTGCCATCGCGCGGCGTTCCTCCGCCTTTGCCTGTGCGATGCGCTTATCCGCCTCCGCCTGATCGGTCTGCAGCTCTGCACCGATGTTCCGCCCGACATCGACATCGGCAATATCAATGGAAAGAATCTCAAATGCCGTTCCTGCGTCGAGGCCTTTGCCAAGCACAGTCTTCGAGATGTCGTCCGGATTGGCAAGCACGTCATTGTGACTCTGCGAGGAGCCGACCGTCGTCACGATGCCTTCGCCAACACGTGCAATGATCGTCGGTTCCCCTGCACCGCCAACGAGGCGATCGATGTTCGCACGCACCGTAACGCGCGCCTTGATTTTCAGCTCGATGCCGTTCGCTGCCACAGCGGAGACAATCGGCGTCTCGATGACCTTTGGATTGACACTCATCTGCACCGCGTCGAGCACATCGCGCCCCGCGAGGTCAATTGCCGCTGCGCGCTCGAATGGGAGGGCGATCTGCGCGCGATGCGACGCGATCAGCGCATCCACCACCTTGTCCACATTACCGCCTGCGAGATAGTGTGCCTCGAGCTGGTTGACGCTCACATCCAGCCCTGCCTTATTCGCCTTGATGAGCGGCAGAACAATGCGGCTCGGCGGAACGCGGCGCAGGCGCATCCCAACCAGCGAGACAATGCCGACCGAGACATTTGCCGAGATCGCCGAGACCCACAGCCCGAGCGGAACAAAATGCAGAAAGATCGAAACCGCCAGGATAACGATGACAACGAGGAATGCTCCTCCGAATAGTGTACCCATGAAAACCTCCTAGATGTATGTTCATCCATCCGAAATATTATGCCTCACGCACTACCACACGGCTGCCGCTCACAGACAGGACGACAACGCGCGTCCCCTTTTCAATAAATGCGCCCTCCGAGACGACATCAACGGGGCGGCCGTCAATCTGTACCGTTCCCGCAGGCCGCAGCTCCGTGAGCACCTTGCCCATCTTCCCAATGAGATCAACTGCCCCAACGGCACTGACATAGCCCTCCTCCGTGCGCGAGCTATTGTGAAGGACCAGCTTGTTCCACAGCCGGCTCGATGGCAGACGGGCAACGACGAGCAGGAATACCGCCACAGAGATGGCAAGCGCGATGCCGAGCGCAGCGAGTGCGCCGATGTCGCCGCCGAGCGCGAGCACTATGCTGTAGAGCATCGCTGCAACGCCCAGCCCCGCGAGCAGTCCGACCGTTGGCAGCAAGATCTCCACAATGATCATCAGCACACCGACAAGAAACACCGCGATGTGATAGAACTCCACCAGACCGCGCGTATACTGGCTGCCCCAGAACACCGCTGCCGCGACAATCCCGAGCAGGACACCGACGCCCAGCCCGCCCGTCTTGATCTCTACCATAATGGATAGAAACATCACGGCGAGCAGCAGCACCTGCAGCACGCCACGATCTACGATAACATCCATACCTGCCCTCCTTCGACAGATGCCGCATACGCCATCCGTCCGATCACGCTGCAAAAGAAAAACCGCCCCTACGTCCCAAACGTGAGCGGTGTATTTCATAGCCATGTGAAGAAGCAGCCGCCAGAGAGGGGTCCTCCTTTTCTGTCTTTATGATAACAGATTCACACAGCGTTCGCAAGATGTTTGTATAGATTCTGTCAATAGCAGCAAGACCATGTACCAACTTTTCATCCAAATCGTTGCTGCTTGCACTTTCCGAAAAGCATTTGTATAATGCCTGAAGAGAACCACTAAAGGCAAAGGCGGCTAACTTCTTCACCTCTCCAACTCTATAAGCGGGAGGTGGTGCAATATGGGTTATTACGAGTTTATCTTAGTGATTGTACTCGTCACTAGCTTGATCGTTGCTATAAAAAAGAGATAACCGCCCTGTCCTTCAAAACGTGAGCGGTTAATCCGTAATTCGTGAAGAGGTGACGCCTTGCGGTGTCTCTCTTTTTGTATCTTTATCTTAGCAGATTTGTCCTCTGTTTTCAAGTCACCTCAACGCTGATTCTGAAAAACGGCATCGCTCAATCCTACACGTACGCTTACCCATAATAAAAAGAGTACTCAGCATCACATACTGAATACTCCAGCAATGTTCAAAAGAATGGTCGGAACGACAAGATTTGAACTTGCGGCCTCTTCCACCCCAAGGAAGCGCTCTACCAAGCTGAGCTACGTCCCGAACAGTGGCTATTATACCGACCTTTTCGCATCTTGTCAAGGAATCGCCGATAAAAATGAAGTCCGTCAAGTGTCGGATTTGTTTCTTTCTCAATCCTTTTGCGTCATCTGCTTCATCAGGCGAAGCGCACCGATCTCGACACCGGTCTCACGCGCAACCTGTTCGATGGTGCGTCCGGCGCGCAGGAGGGCGCGTGCCTTGCCCATGGACTCATCTTCCTGCGCGGCGGGCTGCATCTCTTCCTCCGGCATACCGTCCTCTTCCCGTGGTGCGGGAACCGGCGTCTGCTGCGGCACAGGTGGCGGAGGCGCAACGGGACGTGCCTGTGGCTGTACCTGCATCGCAGGTTGCATGGTTTGCTGCGGATGCGGTGCAGCGGGCATCGCTGCGGGAGCGGTACTGCGCATCTGCTCGCGCAGGATGGACTGATGCAGGACGGCGGCAAAGGCATCGCCGTCCGTGCGCTGCGCCTCCGTCAGCTGAACCGAAGGCGGCATCGGAGGAACAGTGCCCGCGCGTGATGCGGTATAGGCCGCAGGGGGCACGGTTCCGCCGAGGTCGCGAAGACGGCGTTCGAGTTCTTCGATACGTTGCTGGAGTGCCCACTCGAGGCGCTGTGCATCCGCCACACGCGTTTCCAGCTGCGTGCACCGCTGATCTGCCTCACGCAGGAGTCCTTCGAGTTTTGTCACGTGGGTGCCTAGGCGCTTGATGATGGTGTCCGCCGACTGTCGGAGCTCTTTTTTTAGTTTCTCGATGGATTCTGCCAGTTCCTCATCATCTTCCTCGCTGCGCTGGCGGCGATGGATGATGTAGCGCACGATGAGGAGCAGTACAGCTCCCAGTATGATGAGTGCGCCTAGGATTTCGGTGATGGAAATAATAACAGGCCGCCTCCCTACAAGCTAATATCAAGATGCACACCACGATTGGGGTCAGCAGCAAGCCGCTGAAGGAGTTCTGCACCATGATCCTCCCGCTGCTCTCGTCCGCCCTGTCCCCTTCCACGCTGTCCCTGACGGTGTTCTCGTTCCGGATCGTCCTTGACACGCGCGTCGTCACTCGCCTTTTCCTTCGCACGCACCTGCTGACGTGCGAGCTCCGCATCCTGTTTCTGGCGCAGGGATTCAAAGGTCTGCTGAACATTGACCTGATTCTGCATATTGCTTTGAACATTCCCCGCCTCATTGGACTGCGGGATCATCATCTGCATGCTGATTGGCGTGACGTTCATGGTACTGTCTCCTTTTCTACAGAATGCCTGTGACGACTTCCCCTTCAAGAACCTGCAGCTTAGCATGGCGCAGTTCGCTGTCCACGGTCTTTTTCACCCCACTGATGATGATGTTGACCCCCGGGAAAATGGTATCCGACGCCTCGACGGAGCCGTTTTTCATCTGCTCCAACTCCCCGCGCATCTCCTCCAGCTCCTCCTTCATCCGCTTGATCTTGGTCGCCAGCGGGAATTGCACATGGGTCAGTTCGGCAAGCTGCTCTCGACGGCGTTCCGACAGACTCATGAGCGGTTGTTTTTTCAGTGTCTCAAGGGCAAGCCGCACTTGGGTCAGCTGTTTATCCGCCGCCTGATATTCTTTCAGCAGGTTGTCGTATTTGTGCTTGAGATTCGGATCGATGCCGACATTGATGTTGGTCTGCACATAGAAGTTATTCCCAAGGATTTTTGCGCGTATGGACTCCCCTGCCCCAACGGAGCCGCCCGTAATAAATCCGCGCTGCCCCTCAACAGTGACATGGTGCCCTGCGCGCATCACCGAGTGAAGCACGACATCATTGACGAAGATATCGCGCTCTGCTGTGATGTTCGCATTCTCAACGAAGGCAATGCTCACATCCTCGCGCGCATGGATCTTCCCTACGTTCATGCCGCGGATGCCGCCGTGTACGATGACGTTGCGCCCCTCGACCTCCGCACCGCCGATCATGCCCTTGATCTCAACATCGCCCGCTGCCTTGACGGAGAAGCCGCTCTCGACGTCACCGCGTATCTCCACACTGCCGGCAAAGTCAATATTGCCCGTGCCCACATCGACACTGCTGTCGATGACAAGATGTGGGTCGACACTGACCTTCTTCCCGTCATCGACGATCTGCCCATCGATGACGGCGACCAGCTCGTCGTTGTTGACCACCTTGGTATTCTTTCCCTGTGGAAGATTGATCGGCTTTCCGGGTCTCGACGCAACCTCCTCGCCGAATACATTCTTCCCCGGGATGCCCTGTGTCTCCGGTATACGGACGACAAGAACATCACCGATTGCCGCCCGAAGAAAGATGTTCATGTCCTTGTAGTCGACGCGGTCAAAGGCTCGCTCTGCGGGACGCCCCTTGACGCCCATGTCGAATTTCTTTTCGAGCCGTGCATCTTCGCCTGCGACGGGTGCTGTCCCGCGCGCCGCCATAAAGGGAGTGAGACGCGCAACGCCGCGCCCAATCGCTGCGCGGTCAATGCCGTAGACGACCTTCTTCTCCTTCAGCGCATCCAATACATCCGCGACGGACGGCGGCAGATTTCCCTTCTTATCGTCGAAGCGTACTGCTGCCGACATTGCATCGTTCGGGATCTCGATGGTAAAGGGGATGGTGAGGTTATCCTCCCCATTCTCAGCGGCAGCGTTAAGTTTTTCCTCAACCCCCTCCGCCGCACGCACGAGATGCGCGAGCTGGAGGACATCGTAGTCCGTAACGCCCGCCGCCTCGATCTGCTCACGCAAAGCGGACAGGTCAACGACGTCCGCATCCGGCTCCTCCGGATAAACGGTAAGGTAGGCGCCATCCTCACGCAGGGCAAGCTGAAAGCCCTCTTTTCTTCCCCCAACGATACGTTCCATAAGTCCCACTCCAGATCCTTCATAATTGCGCTTCGATTACAACGATTTTCGTCGGGGCGATGCGCAGGTTAACCAACATCATTCATCCGTGCCAGAGAGCCCCGCATACGGAAGATTGCCTTCGTATGCAGCTGGGAAATGCGCGCCTCCGACAGGTGGAGAACAGCCGCAATCTCCTTTAGTGTCATTTCGTCATAATAGTAGAGCGCCACGACCGTCCGCTCCTTCTCGGGGAGTTTTTCAATCGCAGCAGCAAGCGTTTCCTTGATCTCCGTCCACTCTGCATGCTCCACAGGACCATCCTCGAGGGATGCCTGAGCATCGGTGCGGAGATACTCCTCAAGGGGGATCACGGTCGCTGCACTGACCTGGCTCTCAAGACGATGTAATTCCTCTATGCTGAGATCCATTTCCTCCGCCAGCTCCTGATCTGTCGCCGTACGCCCAAGAGTCCCTTCCAGATGAGCTACAGCTTTTTCATAGCGCTTGATGTTCTGACGTACGCTGACGGGAATCCAGTCCTTTGCACGCAGGTGGTCAAGGATCGCGCCGCGTACGCGTACGCCCGCATAGGTCTCAAATTTATTGCCGCGTGTGAGCTCGTATCGCTCGATCGCATCGAGCAGACCAAAGAACCCACTGCTCAGAAGATCCTCCCGATCGACGTGCTGTGGCAGGCTGATGGCGATGCGTCCGGCAACCAGGCGTACGAGAGGGAGATAGTGTTCGGCAATACGGTTTCGCACCTCAACGGTCCTTTCCGTCTCATATGCCTTCCACAGAGCCTCAATATCCTCTTCTATCGGCTCCGCCATCTGCATCATCTCCTCTCCGCGCATCCGCCAGCTCTACGCCGGGGCCACTGCTGTGGGTTCCTCACCCGTCGACGTCTCATCCACCGGCGGCTCATGCACCTCATCCGGTGACGTCATGTGCGTCAGCGTCTCCGCCGACAGCGGACGGAAATCCTTGGGCTCAGCAAAGGCAATTGCATCCTCTGCGCCGTCGTCCTCTGCGTCAAAGTCGATGTCATCGGCATCATAAACGATCTTCTTCATATCTTCCATGCGCTCGTCCGGCATCTTGTCGTACGCTGTCCAACCTTTTGCCTCGAGAATGAAGGTGACAAGATAGGTAAATGCACCGGCACAGACGAACGCGATGAGGCTGCGCAGAAATGCTGTGCCAATACGCGCATCGGTAAAGAGCCCCGTCAAAAAAACGACGAGAGCAGCGATCACCGAAAATGCGAGCGCCATCCCCACTTTGAACAAGAAATCACCTTCCCCCTAGATGGTTTTATCCCCTTTGCTGACGGTCTTGACGGTATACGTACCGTCATTCAAGTCGATGGATACGGTGCGTCCATAGTTGAGCCCCGTATCCTCGGCGATGAGGCGGATGCCATGTGCCGCCAGAAGATCCTTTGCCGCCTGTGCATTTCGCTCGCCGACGCGCATGACGCTCGTCGAGTTGGAGAACGCAAACATCTGCGCTCCGCCCGCGATCTTTGCAACGAGACGGGACTTTACCCCCCCAAGTTTCAGAACGTCCGCCAGCATGAGCGGAAATCCCGTATCGATGAACTTCGCCGGTGTATCGGAGGGGCGTGCCTGCTTACTGTCCGGCAGCATATAGTGGAGCAGGCCGCCCACTTTTTCCTTAGGGTCATATAGTGAAAGGCCGATGCAGGAACCCAGTCCATAGCTGATGAGTGTGGCGGGAGCCGCACCGACCTTGTAGTCGGCCATGCCGACTTTGATCAAATTCGGCATATCATACAACTCCTACCGCATTCATAATGCTGCTCAGTGAGCCCGGATCGGGGACAAGGAAAAAATGTCCCTTGATGCTGCGGTCATCCGCGACAAAATTCGTCTCTATGAGAAGTGCGTGATCCCCCATCTCTCCGAGCTGAACCAGAACAACATTGAGAATCGCCCCCGCCATGTCCACGGCAAGTGCCGGCACGGACGGGAGCATGCTGATCCCCGTAAAGCTATAGAACGCATTGAGGTATGAGCCAGCAAGAATGTTTCCGACCTCCATCAATGCGGATTCATCCATCGGGCTGAGCTCTGTCGTCGTTGTTCCGACCTCACGCCCGCACATCGTATCCGCGAGAGCAAACGCGCTGTCACGCGGAATGAGAAAAAGGATGTTGCTCGGTGCTTTTCCGTAAACGCGCAGGAAAATACCGACGACCACGAGTTCCGGTCCGCCGACAAATTCCGGTACATCTTCAATTGGAACCAGTGCCACCTGCGGCACATTCATCTCGATGCGATGCTGGATCAGACGGGAAAGTGCCGTCGCGGAATTACCCGCGCCGACATTTCCGATCTCCTGCAGCACATCGAGCTGCATATCCGACAGAGCTGTCAGGTCTTCCCCTTCTACAGTCATCGACTCAATCCTTTTCTCATGCGGTGCAATTCCTCAAGGATTCACTGCACACTCCTGTGTTATTTTGCCTCCTTGAGGCCGACGATCTCCTCCAGATTGAGCAGAATGATCAGTCGTCCTCTGATATTTCCGATGCTGCTGATAAACTTGCTGCTCTCGCGCGCATTGGTTGCCTTCTTCGTATCGATAGGCGCGTTTTCGAGACTCAGCACCTCTGTCACTGCATCGACGAGCATGCCGACGTGCACATCCTCGACAGATACCGTAACAATACGCGTGCGGTCGGTATACGGCGTCTCCGCGAGACCAAGGCGCTGTTTGAGATCAATGACCGGAAGAACAGCACCACGCAGATTGATGACACCCTTGATGAAGTCCGCCGAATAGGGGACACGGGTGATATCGGTGAGATTGCGGATCTCCTGCACGTTCAGAATGCTGACACCATATTCTTCATCACGCAGGTTGAATGCCACGTACTGGTTGTTCTGCGGCGCGCCGCCCCGATTCATATCCTCTGCCATCTTCTTTTCCCTCCCCTGCTCACTGCTGAATCATCGTTGCGACATCGAGAATGAGTGCAACTCTACCGTCGCCAAGCACCGTTGCTCCGCCGAAGAGCTTGAGTCCGGCGAAGAGGTTCCCCAGTGTCTTGATAACGATTTCCTGCTGACCGATGAGGTTGTCCACCACGATGCCTGCCTTCGCCTCGCCGGCATGGACAACGACGACAAAGAGCTCCTCGGAGTCCTTCACATGCGGAACCTGCAGTGCCTCCTCCATGCGGACAATCGGGATGATCTCACCGCGCAGGACGATGACCTCCTTGTTCTGGATGGTCTGGATATCCGTCGGCTCGATGTTGACCGTGCTGTCGATGGAGGTGAGCGGAATGGCGTACATCTCTTCCTGTACGCGGACAAGCATCGCCTGGATGATCGCGAGCGTCAGCGGGAGCTTGATCTTAAAGATGGATCCCTCGTCGATATGCGTCTCTACATCGACGTGCCCGGAGAGTGCCTCGATCTTGCTGCGCACAACGTCCATGCCGACGCCGCGACCCGAGATATCGGTGATCTGCTCCGCCGTGGAGAATCCTGGCAGGAAGATGAGGCGGACGGCATCTGTATCGTCGAGGCGGTCTGCCTCATCCTGCGTGATCATGCCCTTTTCGACCGCTTTGCGGCGAATCTTATTGGCGTCAATGCCCGCACCGTCATCCGTAATCATGATGACGACGTTATTGCCTTCGTGACGCGCAATCAGCCCGACCTCACCGACGCGCGGCTTGCCCTTTGCCTCACGCGCATCAGGGCTCTCAACGCCATGGTCGAGGGAGTTGCGCAGAAGATGCATGATCGGATCGCCGATCTCGTCGATAACAGTACGATCAAGCTCCGTCTCTTCGCCCTCGATGGTGAGGTTGATCTCCTTTCCCAGTTCCTTCGATACGTCGCGCACCATGCGCGGGAAGCGGTTGAACACGGCACTGACTGGAACCATGCGGACCTTCATGACGATGTTCTGCAGATCACCCGTCACACGATCCATCTGTTCGAGTGTCTCCATGAGGTCACTCATGCGATGGGTCTGTCCGATCTGTTCAAGACGTACCTTGTTGATAACCAGCTCGCCCATGAGGTTCATGAGCGTATCGAGCTTTTCGATGTCGACACGAACGCTCTGGCTCTGGTGCTGCTTCTTCGGAGCCGCCGCCTTTGCGCCTTCCTTCTTTGCCGGAGGTGCCGCCTTCTTTGCCGCAGGTGCTGCCGCAGCTGCCGGAGCGGCAGGAGCCGGCTCAGCCGGCTTGGCGAGCGCATCAGGATCGAGCTCCTCCACACCGATGTCCTCGATCTCAGAGACGGTATCAACGGCATTCGTCACAGCCTCAGCGTCGCTTGCTGTTGCGAGTACGATATCGAAGCTGCGCTCAAATTTCTCTTGCTCGAGATCCTCCGCCGAGGGAACGCTCTTGATGACATCACCTATCTCATCCAATGCATGCATGACCATGACAGAACGCGCTGCCTTGAGCACACAGCTCTCCATCAGTGTAACCTTGACATGGAAGACGTTCATCCCAGCGTCCTTCGCCTTTTTCATGACATCGAGGTCAATGTCATCAATGCCGAGATCGCTCCCCGCTCCGCCAGATGCATCACCCGCCGCCGGAGCAGCCGAAGCTCCCCCTGCAGCAGGAGCTGCAGCCGGAGGAGGCGTTCCCTTGGAGATAGAGCTGAGCTTAGCGACGAGGTCGGAGACATCGACGACATCCTCCGCCTCACCGTTGCCGACGCTATCCACCATCTGCTCCAGTGAGTCAAGACACTTGAAGAGCGTGTCTATGATGTCCTCGTTGAGCTTCAGCTCTTCCTTGCGGACAAGGTCAAGGACGTCTTCCATCTCATGCGTCAGCTCCGCGATCTTCGCGAAGCCCATCGTCGCAGACATGCCCTTCAGCGTGTGAGCGTTGCGGAAGATGTCGTTGACGACACTGATCTCCTCCATGTTCTCTTCGAGACGCAAAAGGCCTTCGTTCAGGGACTGCAGATGCTCATGCGACTCATCCAGGAACATATCCATATACTGGTTATCCATTGATATTCCCCCTACTTCCTATCTTCTCACAGCCGCCTGAATCGCTCCCGCGATCTTGGGCAATGGGCATATCTCATCGGCCAGCCCCGCATCGACCACAGATTTTGGCATTCCGTAGACGACACAGGTCGCTTCATCCTGCGCAATGCAGTAGCCGCCATTTTGCTTGATCCGGCGCATCCCTTCCCTACCGTCACATCCCATCCCCGTGAGGATGACGGCGACGACATCGTTCCCTAGATGCGCCACAGAGTCGTACATGACATTCACCGCAGGACGGTGATTTCCAACGGGCGGCTCATCGCTGAGTGCGATACGCCGTCCCCCCGCCTCCTGCCGAACGCGCAGCTGCCGATTCCCCGGCGCGATATAGACGCAGCCGGGCCGCAGCACATCGCCGTCGCAGGCCTCCCGAACCTCAACACGGGCAACTCCGTTCAGGCGCTCCGCCAGCGCTCCCGTGAATCCGGCCGGCATGTGCTGAACGACGACAACAGGACAGGGGAAATGTTCCGACAGCCCCGTAATGACCGTCTGCAGTGCCTTTGGCCCGCCTGTCGATGAGCCGATGGCGACAATCCGACGGTTCTGTGGGGCTCCGCGGACATGGGTCTCATAATGCTGTAAATCAGTCATTGCTCACGCGCTCCACTTGAGCACGCTGCACTTGGAAAAGATAGCGGATGATCTTATCCCTCATGCTGCGTGACACTGCCAGAAACTGGATGCCGATGTGATAGATCGGCGTATCGTCCTCACGCTCCACGCGCGTTACGCGCATCACCTTCGACATCATCTCGATCGTCCCAATGCCAGGAATATCGTTGATATCGAGTGCTACGCCGGTATCGACGGGCAGACGCCGCGGCCAAACAAACGAGAGTCCGCTGCCGCTGAGATCGACAATCGGCACGTTCGTCGGCGCATCAATCGTCCCCTCGGCGTCGATGTGGCGGATCGTCGCCGTAAGATTCACCTTGGTACGGAACAGCCCGCGCTTCTGGAAGCGCTCGACAAACTCAGGGATGGAAATACGCAGCGTCGGAATCCGCCCGTCATGACGCCCATGCCCGCGATGTACGCTAAAGAAGCGATAGTGACAGCCATCGCCCCCTGCAAGTACATACAAATTCTCGCCGACACGGGGGATGATCGGAACGAGCCGCTCATCCACGGGCATCGCGACGATGAGATCATCCCCGACAATGTCCTCCACGCGGCTGGTATATCCGGAAGTCCCCTCCTCGGTATTTTCAAAGAATATTTCCAATCGCTGTCCGATGGATAAAATACTCCTTGCATCTACCAATTCGCCCGCCATCTAAAATTTCCTCCTTGGCTAAGCTGAAAAGTTAAAAATTTGTTGCAAAAAACCTTTCCAGCCTCTTTTTACTTTCATTTCTTCCCCGGTGATAATCGCCTCTGCCAGCGCATCAATGCAGCGCGCGGCCGCAGATGCGGGTGCCGCCTTGATGAGCGGCTGCTGGCGCCGTACCGCCTTCGTCACGGAGGCGTCCTCAAAGACATAGCCGAGGCAGTCTACGGGCATGTGCAAGAACTTCTCTGCGGCCCGTTGGAGTTTCAGTGCAACCTCACGGCTCTCCTTCGGCTCGTAGACGCGGTTGATGACAAGGCGGAGATTCTTCTGTGCGGCGTAGATGCTGTATGCTTTCATAACAGCGTACGCATCCGTCAGGGAGGTCGGCTCCGGCGTCGTCACGAGGAGCACCTCGTCCGCCGCGAGGATAAAGTCCATCACGTTGCGCCCCAGTCCCGCGCCTGTGTCAACGAGGATCACATCGGCACGCGCGGCACAGTCGGCGAGCTTCTGCTGCAGGAGCAGCTTCTCCGCACGATCATATTCCAGAGCCTTCTCAATGCCCGAGCCGCCCGAGATGTACTGAACACCATGCGGCGACTCAACGATCACATCGTCCAGTTTGATCTCCGGCCGCAGGAGATCGAGCAGATGGCGCCGCGACGAGGTGCCGAGCATCACGTCGACATTCGCCATTCCGAGGTCGGCGTCGATGACGAGCACGCGATACCCCTTATCGCGCATTGCAATCGCCAGATTGACGGCGATGTTGGTCTTTCCGACACCGCCCTTCCCGCTGGTGATCGCAACGACGCGTACATCTGCCCATGCCTTTGCCTGAGCAGACGAGAGCATCGGCCGTTCCGGCACTGTCTGCTGCGCAGGGGGAGGCGGCTGCGCCTCCGTGGGGGCAGGCTCTCCCTCGGCACCGACCATCTGTCGCAGCCGCGTTGCCTGATCTGTCATATCATTCCCTCAAAAGCAGTTCCGCCAGCCGCTCCGCTGTCGCCGGAATGATGTCGTCCGGCACGCTCTGTCCGTTGGAGAGAAACGAAAGAGGCAGTCCGCGGTTGGCAAGAAGATTGAGCACCATCCCGAACGTCTGCGTCTCATCCATTTTCGTAAAGATGATGCAGTCGGGTTTGCACGGAGCAAAGCGTTCAATGATCTGCACGGCATCCTGCTCCTTCGTCGTCGCGCTGACGACGAGGTGCTTCTCCATCCGCGCATACGCGGCAAGCAGCGAGGTCAGCTCCTCCATCTGGAATTCGTTGTACTGGCTGCGCCCCGCCGTATCCACGAGGACAAAATCCTTGCTGCGGTGACGCGCAATCGCCTTTTTGAGATCTGCTGCCGAGTAGACGACCTCGACGGGAAGCCCCAGAATCTCCGCATATTTTTTGAGCTGCTCCACCGCCGAGATGCGATAGGTATCTGCCGTGATAAGTGCTCCCTTGAGATTCTGCTCCAGCACAAAATGCGCGGCGATTTTTGCGAGTGTCGTTGTCTTACCGACGCCCGTCGTGCCGATGAAGGCATAGACACGCGCGCCGTGCGTCCCGGGTTTCAGTCCATCGGTGAACTGCATCACCTGTGACAGGTAGCCCGCCAAAACACCTGCAGCGCGGGGGTCAAGGCTGTCGAGATTCGCATCGGCGATGGGAATCTTCCCCGCCATATCCTCGCACAGTTCCTCACGGACATCCTGCTTGACGAGCGCATCACGGATGGAGACCATTTCTTTGGGTTTGTTTGCCGCCATCATGGAGGCGAGCATCGTCTTCATCTGCGCAAGCTCATCCTCGAGCATGCGGATGCGCTCTGCCGAGCGGTCCTCATCTGCCACAGGGGCAGATGGCTGGGCTGCTGGCAGCTCTGCCACAGGCGTGGGCTGGGGCACCGTCTCATAGGCGGGTGCCTGCGCCGGAGCAGCGACAGGGGGCTGTGCCGGCGGAACATAGCCATCCTGCGGATAGGCGGGTGCCGGGTGTACCGGTGGTTCCACCGGTGCAGTAGGCGGCGCTGCATAGGGCAGCTGCACCACGTCGGGGGCGTAGACATCGTACACGGGCCCCGCCTGAGGGGCGGCTCCTCCCTCTGAACCTGCCGTTTCATTCATCCGATATCGGTTCACCACATTGGTCGGCAGGATCGGCGATGCCGGGGGAACATAGGCCGGAGACGGCTGCGGCGCCCGCTGCTGTGATTCATCCACCGCAGCAGTCACCTCGATCATCTCCGCGCCGCCAAGAACACCCCCCTCACGATATTTCTTCGTGTGGAGGAGCACGGCATTACTGCCGAGTTCGTCCTTGATCTGCTCCATGGCCTCCTTGACCGAGGATGCGCGTACCGTTTTAACCTGCACTTAGATCTTCACCACCCCAAGGATTTGAATTTCAACATTCTGTTCGATTTCCGCGTGCGAGAGAACAATGAGGCCCGCGATTGAGCGCTCAACTAAATTACGGAAATACGGACGCACCGTCGGACTCGTGAGCACAATCGGCTGATAGCCCTGATCAGTCAGCTTATGGAGCTGTTCCTGCAGCGCCGTAAGGAGTTTCTGCATCGTATCAGGGTCGAGGCTGACATAGGAGCCATGCTCGGTCCGCTGTACGCTGCCCGCGATCTTGTTCTCGATGGCAGGATCAAGCGTAATGCAGGGGAGCACCCCGTTCTGGACGTTCTGCTGCGTGATCTGCCGCGCCATGGCGTGACGGACATACTCCGTCAGGACGTCCGTATCCTTCGTTGCTGGCGCGTAGTCGGCAAGCACCTCCAGAATCGTGCTCATATCGCGGATCGAGATGCGCTCGCTCAGGAGATTGGCGAGCACCTTCTCCACTTCGCCCACGGTGAGCAGATTCGGAACGACCTCCTCGACGAGAGCCGCGTTGGTCTTCTGGAGATTGTCGAGCAGGTTCTGCGTCTCCTGACGCCCGAGGATCTCCGCCGCATGCTCCTTGATGATCTCCGTCAGGTGGGTGGCGAGCACGGAGACCGCATCCACGACCGTGTAGCCGTTCAGCTCCGCCTGCTCGCGTTCGTTCTCCGAGATCCAGAGTGCGGGGAGACCGAACGCCGGCTCCGTCGTCTCGATGCCCGGCACCTCCTCAAAGACGGTTCCCGAGTTCATCGCGAGATAGTGGTCGAGCATCAGCTCGCCGCGCGCAATCTCCACGCCCTTCAGCTTGATGATGTAGGCATTGGGTTTGATCTGGATATTGTCGCGGATGCGGATGGTCGGCACGACGAGTCCGAGCTCCAGTGCACATTGGCGGCGAATCATGACGATGCGGTCGAGGAGATCGCCGCCCTGCCCCGTATCGACGAGCGGGATAAGGCTGTAGCCGATCTCGAGCTCCATCGGATCAACCTGCAGGAGCGAGACGATATTTTCGGGCGTCGTTGCTTCCTTCTTTGCCTTGGCTTTCTGCTCGACCTGCTGGACTTCCTGCTCCACCGCCTGACCACGATGGAGATTCCATGCGATGAAGCCGCAGAGTGCCGCGAGGGTAAAGAACGGAATGCCCGGCAGTCCCGGCATGATGGCGAGGAAAAGGAGCACACCCGTGAGAATCATAAAGATGCGCGCGTTGCGGAAGAGCTGCTTGACGAGATCGCCGCCGAGGTTCCCCTCTGCCGCCGAGCGCGTGACGATGATACCGGTTGCCGTCGATATGAGGAGCGCAGGGATCTGTGCGACGAGCCCCTCACCAACAGTCAGCAGCGTATAGGTCTGGAGTGCCTGCGCCGCATCCATATCGCGCTGGAGCATCCCAATGACAAAACCGCCGCCGATGTTAATCATCATGATGACAATGGCGGCGATGGCATCGCCCTTGACAAACTTCGATGCACCGTCCATTGCGCCGAAGAAGTCCGACTCGCGCTGCACCTTCTCGCGGCGGCGCTTCGCCTCCGCATCTGTAATTGCCCCTTGATTGAGATCCGCGTCGATCGCCATCTGTTTGCCTGGCATCGCATCGAGGGTGAAGCGCGCCGACACCTCAGCAACGCGTTCCGAGCCCTTCGTGATAACGATGAAGTTCACAATGACGAGGATAACGAACACGATAAAGCCGACGACCGCATTGCCGCCGACAACAAAATTTCCGAATGCCGTAATGACCTCGCCGGCGTTCGCATTGAGCAGAATCAGACGCGTTGACGAGATATTCAGCGCCAGCCGAAAGAGCGTCGTAATGAGGAGGAGCGATGGAAAGACGGATAGATCCAGTGCCTCCACATTGTAGATCGCCGACATGACGACGAGCAATGCAATGGTGATATTGAGACAGATCAGGACATCCAATAAGACCGTCGGCAGTGGAATGATCATCATAATGACGATCGTCACGATGGCGACGGCGATCAGAACATCGCTGTATCGCTGTATGAAACTGCCGGACGAAAGAGGATTTACACTGCCGGTCTGCGGTGCTGCCATGCTCTTACTCACTCCCCTTGTTCCCGTTTCTCTTACGTGGATATATGATCCACCATATAACATTATATCAAATATTGAAATCTCGTCAAATGATAAATGTGTTCTTAGAGCGCCGATTGTACAGGTGTATCAAAGTCTGTCCGAGTGGCATAGAAGTTCGTTCTGCTTCCACTGTTTTCCTTACGCTCCGCGTCGTGCATGCTTCAGGCGGTAGACGTATGCCAGCACTTCAGCGACCGCTTGGTAGAGCTCCTGCGGAATCGCATCACCGATCTGCACGGCCGCATAGATGGCACGCGCGAGCGGTTTGTTCTCGATGATCGGGACACGCGCCTCACGTGCGATCTCCTTGATGCGCTGCGCAACGAGATCCTGTCCCTTCGCAACGACCAGCGGCGCCGACATCCCCTGCTGATAGGAGAGTGCAATCGCATAGTGGGTCGGGTTTGTGACGATGACATCCGCCTTTGGCACTTCCTTCATCATACGCGCCATCGCCATCTGCCGCTGTTTCTGGCGAATCTTTCCCTTGATCTGCGGGTCGCCTTCAGACTGCTTCATCTCATCCTTGACTTCCTGTTTGGTCATCTTGAGATCCTGCGTTGTCTGCCACTTCTGGTAGCCATAGTCCATGAGCGCCATAATCATGATGACACCGATAACGATGAACGCCATCTGGAAGATGATCTCCGCCACAAGTGCAAGGCTCGTTGTCAGGTCGAAGAACATGAACTGCGGCATCGCGAGAATCTGTTCATGGATGAATCGGTAGAGAAAAAAACCAATGACGAGAATCTTGAAGAATGACTTCGCCAGCTCGACGAGCGAACGCTTGGAGAAGATGCGCCCGAAGCCGTTGATTGGATTCAACTTGTCCAGTTTGAACTCAATGGACTCGGTGTTGAACGTGAGCCCGACCTGAAAGAAATTGATCGCCAAGCCGATCAGCATGATCGCAAACATGACGGGAAAAGCGGTCTTGGCGAGCACAACAATGATGCCGATAAAGATGTGAATAATGTTCTCAGTGTCGACGCTCTGGTTCAGATTTGTGAACACATACGTGGTATAGGATGCAATCGAAAGATAGATCGAGTCCCACAGGAGCTTCAGTGTAAAGAACCCCACGAGCAGTACGAATGCCGTGTTCAGCTCCTGGCTGCGTCCGACCTGCCCCTTCTTTCGCGCGTCGGCGCGTTTCTTCGCCGTCGGCTCTTCCGTCTTTTCCCCGCCTGCGAAACGCTGGAGGTCAAAGACGAACGTCGCCCTATTGGAGGGCGCGTATCGCAAGTGATATATTTCCATACATTTCATTGAACAGCACATCCAGGAATAAGACATAGAACGGAATGATCATTGAGAGCACGGTGATGCCGATCATCAGCTGCATTGGAATGCCGACAACAAAGATGTTCATCTGCGGCATCGTACGCGAGAGGATACCAAGCCCCACATTCGTGAGAAGAATGGCGAAGGTGATCGGCATGGCGATCTTCATGCCCGTGAGAAAGATCGTGCCCGTGAAGTTTGCTATGAGCATCGCCAGCGACAGATTTCCCTCCATCCCTGCAATGGGAACGACGCGAAAGCTCTCAACGAGTGCCGCCAGAATCATGTGATGTCCGTTCGTCGCAAGGAGAACGATCACCGCCAAATTATAAAGAAAACTTCCGATAAGCGGTATCTGCTGACCGGAAGTCGGGTCGACAACATTGACGATGGCAAACCCCACCTGCATATCCATGACCTTACCCGCCATCGTGATGGCGGCAAAGGAGATATACGCCACGAAGCCGATCAGCCAACCGATAAAGAGTTCACCGAGGGCAGTCACGCCGAACATGATGACATTCTCCGGGACATAGGGCGTTCCCAGCCCATCCACCACCGGAAAGAGCAGGATCGTGATGGCGAGTGCCGTACCTACGCGAAAATAGATGGAGATGTTCATACTGCCAAAGAACGGCGAGATGAGGAAAATTCCGCTGACCCGCACAAGCATCAGCAGGAATACGGCAATATGTCCCTGAAGCAGCTCATACAGATCCATGTGCTGCCCTCCTCATCGCAGGTACATGGGGAGGTTGATAAAGACGTTCGATACGTACTCCACCATGATGCGCAGCATCCAAGGGCCGAAGATCAGAATGGCGACAAACACTGCAATAATCTTCGGAATGAACGCCAGCGTCTGCTCCTGAATCGACGTCGTCGCCTGGAACACCGCGACCAAGAGGCCGACGATCAGACCGAGCCCGAGCATCGGAGCGGAGACCAGAAGGACGATCATGAGAGCTTCCTGTGCGAGCTGAATGACCAAATCTCCGGACATATCAGCGCCTCCCCATCAGCGGAAACTCATGATGAGCGACTGAATCAAGAGATGCCACCCATCGACCATAACGAACAGCAGAATCTTAAACGGCAGGGAGATCATGACCGGCGGCAGCATCATCATACCCATGGACATGAGGGTACTCGCGACGATCATATCGATGACGATAAACGGAATATAGATCATAAAGCCGATCTGGAATGCTGTCTTAAGCTCACTGATGATGAACGCGGGGATGAGCGTAAACGTCGACACATCCTCCGGACCATCAGGACGCGGCGCATCCGACAGATTGACAAAGAGTGCGAGATCAGACTCCCGCGTCTGACGCAGCATGAATTCACGCATTGGGTCTACGATGTTCTCCAGCGCCTGCTCCTGTGTAATCTGTCCCTCAAGATAGGGCTGTATGCCGTTCTCGTTTGCCTGCCCCCAGTAGGGTGCCATGATGTAGAACGTCAGAAACAGCGATAGTGCAATAACCACCTGATTCGGCGGCACATTCTGTGTCGAGAGTGCGTTGCGCAGGAAGCCGATGACCACAACGATGCGGACAAAGGACGTCGTCATGACAAAGATTGCGGGCGCAAGCGACATGACCGTGAGCACGGCAAGCACCTGCATGCTGGTCGCAACATCCTGCGGATTGTTGGACGTTCCGACCCCGACGTTGACCGTCGGGATCAGCGGGGCAGCAGACGCCTGCCCCACACCGAGGAGCAGGAACGCCGCAGCACCCAAGATCGGAAAAATGCGCCCCAATTCCCTTCCCCCATTCCTCTCCGTCCGCCTACTTTCGGAAAAGCGGCGGGATTTTCTGCACGAAATCCGAAAGAGATCCGAACTGCTCGCTGAATACGCCGCCCTCCATCGGAGCGGCACTGCGGATCTCCTCAAGTGTCTCGGGGTCGTCGATCTCCGTGATCAGACGAATGTTGGCATCCGTCACACCGAGCACGAAGACACGCCCGAAAAGCTCCACCACGCAGACCGACCGATTCGGACCAAGTGGCAGCTGTAAGTAGACCTGTCCGCCACGCGCCGCAAGCGTGCGCATGGAGCTCTTGCCAAAGGCGCGTGCAACGAGGTAGGCGAGGATGACCACGAATGCAAAGACAGCAAAAAGGCTGACCACATAGGCGACCGTCGACCACCATGATACGGCCGACGGGCGCGGGTCAGCCTCTTGATATCCGGCTAAATATCCACCGCCCGTCTCACCTGCGGCAGACACATCCCCTATACACAGAGCAAAGAGCACGCATCCGAGCAGCAAGGACAGAGTCAATATCCACGCACGCATCAGCCGACGGCTTTGCGGATTGCCTCCAGAACGCGGTCTGCCTGGAACGGCTTCACGATGAAGTCGCGTGCCCCCGCCTGGATGGCCTCAATAACCATGGCCTGCTGTCCCATCGCGCTGCACATAACAACCTTGGCGCCCGGATCGACCTTCTTGATCTCCTTGACTGCTGTGATGCCATCCATCTCCGGCATCGTAATATCCATTGTCACGAGATCCGGCTTGAGTTCCTGGTACTTCTCCAGTGCCTTCATGCCGTTCTCTGCCTCACCAACGATCTCATAACCGTTCTTCGACAGGATGTCCTTCACCATCATTCGCATAAAAGCTGCATCATCAACGACCAGAACGCGAGTTGCCATTTTCTCATCTCTCCTTAATCCGACAGAACATCCCCTATTCCCAAGGGCATTACCTGCACACAGCGGTGCTTACTGAATCGCTCTCATTATAGCGAAATATGCCTTCGGTGACAAGGATTTTCTACACTTCTCTTTCCGGCAAATTGCATAACTATGCCGCAACTCCCCGGGGAATACGGATCAGCACGACTGTCCGTACTTCTTCAAGACATTCTTTCCGTCACTGGAGACGTGCCGCACGCTCAAGCGGGCTGACAATCTCCGTGATGCGGACGCCGAAGTTCTCGTCGATGACAACAACTTCCCCCTTTGCCAGATACTTTCCGTTGACCATGATGTCCACGGTCTCTCCGGCAAGTTTATCAAGCTCCACGATCGACCCCTTCGTCAGATCGAGGATCTCCTTGATGGACTTCTTTGTACGGCCGAGCTCAACATTGACCTGCAGAGGTACGTCGAGAATTAGGCCGATATTGGCATCATTGACCTGTACCGGTACCGTGCTGAGCGGCGTAAACTGCGCAGACTGTACGGGGACATTCGATGCGACATGTGGCTGCATAGGCTGTGCTCCATATCCATTACTTGCCGGCGCCGCAGCAGCTGCTGCCGGTGCCGAAGCGGGTGCTGCGGCAGGTGCCACCGGCGGCGGTGCCGCAGCAGCTGCGATGGCTTCTTCCTCATTATCAACATCGGGCTGCTGGTTCATCAGCGCATCAACCATCTCACGCGCGACATCGAGCGGCAGCAGCTGCATGATCTCGCTGTCGATGAGGCCATCCACCTCCATGCGGAACGATGCCTGCACGATGGGATCCGCCTTGTCAAGCAGCTTTGAGACGACTTCCTCCGTCCCGAGATCAACGAGTGTCACAACGGGTGGAGTGATATCCACCTTCTTGTTGAACATCGAGGAGAGCGCGGTCGCGACGCTGCCCATCATCTGATTCATGGACTCGCTGACCGCACTCATGTGAATCTCGCTAAGTTCCTCGTCGGGGTTTGTCCCGTCGTTGCCCATCATCAGATCGGCAATGATCGCCGCGTCCTTTGCCTGGATGCAGAGAACATTGTTGCCCTCGATGCCGATGCTGTAGCCGACCTCGACCACGAGGAATGGGACGGGGTACTTCTCCTTCAGCTGGCGCATGTTGGAGATGGAGACAGTCGGCGTCGTGATTGACACCTTGCGTCCAAGGAGGACGGAGAGTGTCGTCGCCGCGCCGCCCATGGAGATATTGCCGATCTCACCGAGGGCATCCCGCTCCATATCCGTTATCGTATCTCCGGTGGGAGACGCACCTGCAGCAGATGCGTCGTCCGAGGCTGCCGCGTCATCCGCAGGCGCATCATCGCCGCCTCCACCGCTCAGGAGGGCGTCTATCTCCTCCTGTGAGATCATATCGTCACTCATTCGCGTCGTCCTCCCCTTCTATAATCCCGGAAATCTGTACGGCCATGCGCTTTCCGGCCGTACCCGGACGCGCGAGGAACTTTGGATTCGACCCGACGTAGCAGACCAGCTCATCCTTTGTCAGGGTATCGAGCTGGAGAACATCACCAAACCCAAGAGTCAGGAACTCGTTGATTGTCACGTGGATCTCACCGAGCTGCACTGTGAACGGCACAGAGGTGCGCTCAATCTTGCGCTGCAGTTCCGCAACCTGTTCCGGCGAGCTCTCACGATCCATGGAGGATGCCACCCAGAACGATGTCGTCAGCTTCGACATCACCGGTTCGAGCACCAGATATGGGATACAGATGTTCATCATGCCCTCGACCTCGCCCATCTTGATATGGATTGTGATGAGCACGACCATATCGCTCGGCGGAACGATCTGGGCAAACTGTGGATTCGTCTCCATCGTCTCGAAGTTCGGACGGAACTCCACGACGTTGCTCCACGCCTCTCGAAAATAGTTCGTCACCGTATCGATGAACCGGCGCATCACCGCCGCCTCAATATCCGTCAGCACGCGGGGCTTCACGCCCGGCCTGCCCTCACCACCGAAGATGCGGTCGATGTAGGCAAGCGAAATGTCCGTACTGAGCTCGATGATGATGTTTCCCTTCAGCGGCGGCAGTGCAAGGATGCCGATCACGGACGGGTTCGCCATGGATTGAACGAATTCCTGATACGTCATCTGCTCGACGGACAGCACCTCGATGTCGATCATCGTGCGCAGGCTCGCCGACAGATAGGTATTCAGGAGACGCGAAAAACTCTCATGCAGCATGAACAGTGTCCGCATCTGATCCTTGGAGAACCTGTCCGGCCGTTTGAAGTCGTAGACCTTGACCTTGCGTTCCTCTTCCTCCGCCTTGACTTCCTCGGCGGAAACCGAGCCATCCGAAAGTGCCGAAAGAAGCTTGTCTATTTCGGATTGAGACAGTACGTCCTCAGCCAAGACTCTTCCCCCTTCCCTTTGTGCAGCACTTCATCGAACTTACTGCAGCAGGAAGCTCGTGATGTAAACATCGTAGACCGATCCCTGTCCAAGGCGGTCATTCAGGGCATCTTTCAGCTGCTTCTTCAGCGCGTCCTGCTTGGTTGCGTCGAACTCCTCAAGCGGCGCAGCACGCAGGAACTGCATCGTCGTGTCGAGGATCTTCGTCTCCGCGACGGGGTTGACCTTGCCGTCCTTCACCACATCGGACTTGCCGGGATTGAGTTCCATGACAATACCCGCCTTGAGATACTTGCCGGCACGACCGCCGCCGACATTGACCAAGATGCCTTCCTTCGGATCGCCGAGCTTGTAGAACACGCCCGGATCATGGCTTGCCTTGCTGCTGCCTCCATCCTCTGCATGAGACGGGGACTCCGCCTGTGAGAAGATGTAGTATGAGATCCCTCCGGCTGCTGCCACTGCAACGAGAACCGCCACAACCACCACGACGATCATCATCAACATCGGTGATTTCTGCTTCGGCTGTTCTGCTACCTGCTCTTCCTTTTCCTCCGCCATGAGTAAATTCCCTCCCTAAAAATGACTACGAAGCCGCAGCGGCTCCACACCGGGGCACTCCCTTGCCGCATAGAAGAACACTGTTCTTTCATTATAGCAAAGGAATAGAAATTCGCCAACTAATTTTGATAGAGCGCACGCCGATACTTTACCGTGCGGCGCACGATTTCCTCCATCGGCTCCTCGACGATCAGCTTTTTTCCGTTGGTGAGTGTGATGACCGTGTCCGGTGTCTCCTCGATGCTTTCGATGATCTCTGCATTGAGGACAAACTCGCCCTTCTTGTTCGTCTTGGAGTTGAACTTCGTCAGCATGATCATGACAGGCTTCCCCTCCATTCCCTTTTTTCAGTCTTCCCTACGTACAGAAAAAGCATTGAAAACTCTACCTGATATACTTTCGCCGTCGTCTTCACTTTTCCTTTTTTTTTACGACGTTTTTTTCATCACAGCTTAAATTTTTAACAAAAAAATATATCGCCAAAAAAATCATCCGAGCTGCGCGAGAAATGCCAATGAGCGAAGCGGTCGGCCGACGAGTTCCTGCACATGGGCGAGCACCAGACTCTCCGCCGCCATCAGTGTGCCTCCGCGCACACGCAGCGGCGCGGGATGCTTCCAGTCAATCTGCCGTAGTTCCGTGAGCAGCGTGCGCAGCTCTGCGGAAAACGGCATGGCTCCCTCCCCCGCACAGTCCGCGCAGAGCGCGCCGCCCTCCGCTGCATGAAAGAACGCATCGCCTGAGATTTTAGTGCCGCAGTGAAGGCAGTGATCATAGGTCTGCTGCAGCCCTGCCGCATCCAGCGTGCGCAGCACGGCAGCAAGCGCGGTAACACGCGGCTGCCGCGTCTCAAACGCCGTCATGATCTGCGCGAGTGCATCGAAAAACGTCTCATCTTCTACGCCCTCGGGCATGAACGCACAGACGACCTCCGCTGTAAAGGTCGCATAGGCGAGCGCCGCGAGATCATCCGCGATCCGATGGTGAGAAGCGCGTACGGAGGCCGTCTTGACTGTCTCAAGCCGCGTCCCCTCCGCGAGCTGCAGATCCGCATGGACGAACAGCTGCATTGCCCCGGCCAGTGGGCTGCGCGGGCGGCGGCAGCCGAATGCCGCCGCGCGCACGAGCCCATGTTCCTTCGTATATAGCGTCACGACCTTGTCCGCCTCGCCCCAGCTGCGTGTACCGAGGACGATCCCCTCCGCTCCGTAGATTGCCATCTACGCGTGCCTCTCCGGTCCGTCGTCCATCGCAGCAGGCGTCTTGCGGACATTCTTCTGTGTGATGTCCTTTTTTCGCTCCGCCATCGGCATCACCGCCCCCGCCGTCAGCATATACTGGAGCGCCTCCTCCTTCGATATGTTGATCGTCACGGCATCCTCCTCACGCACGAGGAGCGTCGTCCCCGAGGTCATATTGAGGCTCCACGGGATAAAGACGCAGAGATAGCCGCCGCCCAGTGCCTCCTGAAAGCGCGGCGGCAGATCCGCCATAACGAAGCCGAGGGCGCGCCCGCCCATGTACGGCACATGAACGACATGCGTGAAATTACTGCTCGAGTCGAGCACCGCCTCGGAGAGCCGCTTGACACTCGTATAGATAAATTTGACGAACGGGATCGTCCCGATCATCGTCTCGCCGAGAGAGATCAGCTTCGCGAGCGCCCAGTTCGTCGAGCCCCAACCGACGAGATAGATCACTGCCATGAGCGTGATGATCCCCATGCCCGGAAAGTAGAACGGCAAATACTGCCCAAGTACCCCCTCGGTGAATCGCAGCGTCCACTCGATGACGAACGCCGTGATGACAACAGGGACGAGCACGAGCAGCCCGTTGACAAAGCGGCGCGAGATACGCCGCATCGCGCGCCGATAGATATGTCCCAGCTGGCCTCTCATCGCTTCCGCCCCCTTTCCTTCTCATGCGGCGCGGCGGTCAGTCCTCCTCGGCAAAGCCGAAGTCGCGCAGCGCTCCCGTCTTGCTGCGCCAGTCCTTGCGCACCTTGACCCAGAGATCGAGATAGACCTTCGCGCCGAGCAGCGTCTCGACATCCGCACGTGCCCGCTGCCCGATCGTCCGCAGCAGTGCGCCGCGTGCCCCGATGATAATCCCCTTCTGTGAGCTGCGCTCGACGTAGATCACGGCACGGATGTAGACATCCCCCTTAGGGCGCGTCGTCATCTCCTCGATGTCCACGGCGACGGCATGGGGCACCTCGTCCCGCGTCAGTTCAAGCACCTTTTCACGCACGAGTTCCGCAATAATCAGCCGCTCGGGCTGATCGGTCACCATGTCCTCGGGGTAGTACTGCGGCCCCTCGGGAAGTTTTGCCTTGATCTCATCGACCAGCCCTGTGAGATTCTCCTCCTCGCGCGCCGAGATCGGGACAATCGCTGCAAAATCATACGCCTTCGCATAGGAGGCGATCACGGGCAAGCTCTCCTCACGTGGGATGCGGTCGATCTTGTTTACGGCGAGAAGAACGGGCGCGTGTACCTGTGCAAGCTGTGCGAGGATATAGCGCTCGCCTGCCCCCATCTTCTCCGTCACATCCACGACGAAGACGACGACATCCACGCCGCGCAGAGCTCCCTCCGTCGCCTTCGCCATATAGCTGCCAAGCGCATCCTGCGGCTTGTGGATGCCGGGCGTATCGAGGAAGATGATCTGTGCGTCCTTCTCCGTCAGGATGCAGAGGATGCGGCTGCGCGTCGTCTGCGGCTTATCGCTCATGATCGCGATCTTCTGCCCGATCAGTGCGTTGATCAGCGTGGACTTCCCGACATTCGGCCGTCCGACGACGGCGACAAATCCCGATTTATGTGTGCTCATCGTGCAATCCCCAGTACATCCATCACATGCCTCTGCTCCTCTTCCATTTCCACCCGATCTTCCTCCTCGATATGGTCATAGCCGAGGAGGTGCAGCATCCCGTGCACCGTGAGAAAGGAAAGCTCCCGCAGAACGCTGTGTCCATACTCCTCCGCCTGTGCCGCCACACGCTCAAGTGAGATCACGAGATCGCCGAGCACCACGCCGTACGGCGCGTCGAGGATCGCGGGTTCCTCGCTCTCCGTAAGGGCAAAGGAGAGGACATCCGTCGGACGATCTACACTGCGATAGTCACGGTTGAGCACGTGGATGTGCGCATCATCCGTCAGCGTCACACTGACCTCTGCATCCATTACGCCGTACAGCTCTCCGACCGTCAGCACGGCACGGCGCACAGCGTCCAGAGCTTCCTGTGGTACGTCAAGATTTTCCGGCTCTCGTCCGATCGTGATCTCCATCGTGCTTCTCCCGTCTCTTTTCCCATGCACCGTACGCCTCAACGATCCGCGTGACGACCTCGTGGCGGATGATGTCGACTGGCTCAAGGCGCACGACACTGACGCCCTTCACACCCCGCAGGATCTGACACGCCTGCCGCAGCCCGGAGACCGTACCGCGCGGCAAATCGACCTGCTCGAGGTCCCCCGTCACGACCATGCGCGATCCGAAGCCGAGGCGCGTGAGGAACATCTTCATCTGCGCACCCGTCGTATTCTGCGCCTCGTCGAGGATGACGAATGCGTCCTCAAGTGTACGCCCGCGCATGTAGGCGAGCGGCGCCACCTCGATCAGCTGACGGCTCATCATCTTCTGATAGCCCTCCGTCCCGAGGATGTCCTGCAGGGCATCGTAGAGCGGGCGCAGGTAGGGGTTGATCTTCTCCGTCAGATCCCCCGGCAGGAAGCCGAGATGTTCCCCCGCCTCCACCGCAGGGCGCGTGAGGATGATGCGGCTGACCTCACGGTTGCGGAGTGCCGCCACTGCCATGACGACGGCGAGATAGGTTTTTCCCGTTCCCGCAGGCCCCACGCCGAGCGTCACGGCATTCCGACGGATCGCCGCAAGATAGTCGCGCTGGCCGACGGTCTTCGCGCGCACCTCCCGCCCCTTTGCCGTCACGAGCAGCACCTCGAAGTGGAGGCCATGCAGCTCCTCCGTGCGTCCTGTCCGCACCATGCGTGCCCCGTAGTGCACCTCATGCGTCGTCAGGCGCATCCCCTGCCGATGGCAGAAGAGCAGCTCGCCGATGAGCGTCCGCACCGCGGCGACATCCGCTTCTGCGCCCGTCACCGCAATGCTGTTGCCGCGGCTCACCATGCGGCAGGAGAAGTCCTCCTGCATGATTTGCAGGAAGGCGTCGCGATCGCCGAGAATCGCATACGCCTCCTGCTGATCCTTAAATTCGATGATATCTGTCGTCTCCGCCAAAGGCAGTCTCTCCTATATAAAATACTCGATGGTCGTGTCCGCCGTGCGTCTTGTCCGCAGGTCAAAGAGCAGCACCGCCTCACGCGATGCCACGGGACCGAGCGCGTACAGCTCCTTCGTCTCGCGGTTGAAGCAGGAAAAGGGCACGACGCGGTTGTACTCATGCGGATGTTCGCACGTCACCTCGATGCCCTCGCGCGCAAAGGCAGGCTCTGTCTCCTTCACATAGTACGGGTCAAAAAGACGGATGCGATCCCCCGTCACGCCCGTGAGAAGCGCATAGTGCTCGACCTCGTAAAAGAGGCGCACGACCGCGACGCCACCGCGCACGAGCGCATCGTTGACGTGGCCGTGCGCGTCGATGCGCACGCTGTGCCCCGCAATATACTGGCAGGTCAGGGGGAACTGCGTAGCACGCGAGAACCCTTCAAGCCAGTTCGCGAGGTACATCATCGCCATGCGCGAGGTCCCCTCCTTGCATGCCGTGCCATCCATCCCGTAGCAATCGAGGGAGTAGAGCATGACGCTGCGGATGACCTCGGGCGGGATCTCAGCACGCGGAAAGAGATAGCTCATCGCGTCGAGCAGCGCTGTCGGGCCGCAGTCGTACTCCGACATTTGATAGCGCAGAGGAATCTTCATGTATACCCCCCTTTCCGCAGGAGATTCGGCGTCAGGATTGCGAGGATGACGAGCACAATCCCGCCCGCCTGCACGGGGGAAAAATGCGTGCCAAAGATCAGCCATGCAAAGAAAACGCTCGCAACCGGCTCGATTGTCGCCGTGATCGCCGTCTCCGCTGGGCTGAGCCAGCGCAGCCCCAAGGCGAACGCAAAGAAGGCGACCACCGTTCCAAATCCGATGATCACAAAGAGATCAAACCATGTCTGCGCCGTAAAGAACGCGCCGACATCTGCGATCGCCTGCGTCGCGGGCAGCAGGGCAATCCCCCCGAAAAGCATGCAGACAGCAAGCAGGAAGAAGCGGTCAAAGCGCCGCAGAAGATGTACGGGATAGATCATCGCAAAGACAAACGTCGCCCCTGAGATGAGACTCCAAACGACGCAGTCCGAGGGGACAGAGAGCCGCGTGAGATCGCCGCCCGTCACGAGGAGGAACACCCCCGCCACGGCGGCGGCCACGGTCAGCATCTCTGCCATACGCGGCAGCCGCCGATGGCGCGCGGCGAGATAGAGGATCATCAGTGCGGGGCTCGTCGAGCAAATCACCGTCGTCGCCGCCGCATCCCCCGCCGCAATCCCCTTGAAATACGAGAACTGCACGATCATGATGCCCAGGATGCCGTGCACCGCCATGCGCAGGAGCAGACGCGGGCTGTGGCGCAGGGTACGTACGCCGCGCTGCAGTCCGCCGCTCCACCACGCGAGCAGGAAGAACAGCCCGCTCGAAAGGAAGAGCCGCACCTGCGTCAGCTCCACAGGGAGATGATGTGACTGGGCATAAAAATCCTGTGCCGCCGTCCCGCTCGCCGCCCACATCGTCCCGGCAAGCAGGACGAGAAGCACCGCCGAGATGTGCGACATCGCGCTCAGGCCTCCCCCTGCTCCCGCTTCACCACATCAGCAATCGCCGTACAGACTTCCTCCAACTGCTTCTGGTCACTGCCCTCCGCCATCACGCGGATGAGCGGCTCTGTGCCCGAGGGGCGCACGAGAACGCGACCCTCACTGCCGAGAATGCGTTTCCCTTCGGCAATTGCATCACAGATGGCAGGAT
>ERZ772948.287-NODE-287-length-32381-cov-4.623523_pt1 | contig 32381 bp, 24 predicted proteins | sample MGYA00511945_ERZ772948 | MGnify/ENA primary metagenome ERZ772948 (study PRJEB29015, sample SAMEA2737927) | human oral metagenome | biome: human oral; feature: human-associated habitat; material: dental | place: China | collected 2141 ... | reverse complement strand
CCCGCCGCGCCGCCGCCTCTCCCGAGCGCCCCCGCCCACGCGTCGCGCCCGGCTCGCGCGCCGGCGAATCGGGCGTCGAGCCAGGAGCGGAATCGGGCGACGCGCCGCTTCTCCTCACGGCGCTCGGGGAGGGACCCGTGGCGGCCTTCCTCGCCGCCGATCTTGCCTGCGCCGGGGTGCGCGTCGCGGATGCCACGGCACGCGCGGAGGCATCCTCGGGCAGGAACGACGAGGGCGCTGCCGCGGCCTCGGCGCGAGTCCCCGCCGTGTCGTCGATCATCGAGCATCCCGAGGGGCGGATGGTGGCCTCCACGAACGCGCGGCTCGACGTGGAGGCCGCGCGCATCGCTCCGCTCCTTCCCACACGCGTCGGGGTGGTCCTCATCGACGGACACAATCCCTCCCTGGCGCGCGAGGCCCTGACCCTCGGCATTGAGCGGGTGGAGGAGGGCGACCCCTTTGCCCTCCTTGAGGCGGAAGCGCCCCACCCGCGCATCCTCGACGGCGGCTCCTGGAAGGACTGGCTCACCTCGCTCCTTGGCCTGGTCGACATTGCCGTCGTATCCGAAGACTTCTGCCCACCCGTGATGGCGCGCCCGAACGGGGAACAGGTCGCCGATTTCCTGCGCGGGTTCGGCATCACGCGGACGGTGCGCACCCGCGGGGAGCGTTCGGTGCAGTACTGGTGGGACGGGGCGCGCGGGGAGGTTCCGGTCCGGCGCGTCGAGGATTCCTCGACGCTGGGCGCGGGCGACGCGTTCCACGGGGCCTTCGCGTGGGCCATCGAGCGCGCCGGTGACGCCGATCCGGAGGCCATCATCCGTTTCGCCTCGGCGGTCGCCGGGGTGTCGGTGTCCTCCTTCGGGACGAGGCGGTGGTGTGCCTCCCCGGAGCTGGAGGAGCTGGTGCGCGGCTGGTAGCGGCGACGGGCCCCGCGTGACGCCGGTCGGCCCCGCGCGATCACGACGCGGCTGCGCACCCGGCGCGGCGAGACCTACCTGCCGACCGGCACCCAGCGGCTCGCCCACCGGCAGGCAACGTCACGCAGGTCGGGCAAGTTCGCGGAGTCGGAGGCGTGCAGCGCCCGTTCCACGACCTCGCCCGCGACGGGCACCCCCTCGGGCGGCGTGTACTCATCGACGACGGAGTCCGGCACGGCGATCATCTCGACGACCGACCCGTCGGGCAGCATGTGGAACGCCTCGCGCGTGCGATCCAGCAGGCCGGTCTCCGAATCAAAGGAGTCGTGCGTGATGAGGACGGGAACGTCGAGGCCGCTGAGCACCTCCTCGGCCGAGACCATCGACATGTCGGCCAGCGTGCGCTTCGAGATGGTGAACTGGCGGCGCACGGACTGCGAGTCGTCGGGGACGGTCGTGGTTCCGTGAAGCTCCAGATCCGACAGCTGCACCTCGGAGAACACGACGCTCCAGTCGTAGGACAGGGGCCCCAGGACCGGCGAGACCAGGATGAAGGTCTGGACTGCCGGAGGGCGCGCACGCAGGGCGACGGTGGCACCGAACTCGTGGCCCACGCACACCTGGCGCTCAAACCCCTGGTCGGCCAGCCACCCCGAGGCCGAACGGAAGTCCTCGATCAGCGGCTCGAACGCGATGATCTCGTCCCCGGATTCGCCGTGGCCCGAGAAGTCACAAGAGAGAGTCGCGTACCCCGCGCGGCGCAGCGCGCGCCCCAGCATGTCAAACATGCCCGACGCGTGACGATCGGACAGAAACGTGTGAGAAAAGATCACCGCGGCGTCGCGGCAGTCCACGGGGCGCGTGAACGTCCCGGACAGGGACACACCTCGAGGAGTTTGAATCGTTATCCGGCTCACGCATCCAACATAGCGCTCTCGTTGCCTCCTGTGAAGCGAGAGCTCACTCTGTGCACACATGTGACAAGCCCCGCCCGCCCCAGACGCGCCCCGCCTGAGCATCGGGAGCGTGCGATCCTTGCGCCGCCCCCACTAAGATGAGGACACGTACGGGCCGACGAGTCCGGCCTCGGCGCCGCCACCGCGCGCCCGGCCGCGCCGAGTCCGCCACACGCAGCGAAAGAAGGACATTCAATGGGAACCAAGACCGGGATCCTCGTCGGCATCTGCATCGGATACGTCCTGGGGACCCGAGCCGGGCGCGAGCGCTACGAGCAGATCCGCGTCGGCGTCGCAAAGCTCCGCCGCTTCCCCGTCGTCGCCCGTCCCCTTGACGCCGCGGGACAGAAGATGTCCGACATCGTGCGCGCGGGCGGGGAACAGGTCACCGACAAGGTCGCCGACGCCGTCAAGGAGCGCCTCTTCGGCGCCCCGGCCTCGCCCGCATCGCCCGTCGTCGACGCGACCGCGAGCGAAGAGCCCGCGCAGCTCGGTTCTGACCGCGCGCACCGTTGAGTGCGATGAACCCCCGGGCCTCGTCGCCGGGTGAGGGAATGTTCGCCGAGCATGAGCCGACGCGCGCGCAGATCAAGCGCTGGCGTAAGCACCTGGCCGAGGAACGCATGGAGGCGCGCACCTACCGCGACCTTTCCGAGCGTCGTACGGGCGAGGAGCGGGCCGTGCTCCGCCAGCTTGAGGATGCCGAACGCCGCCACGAGGAGTACTGGCTCGCGCGCCTGGGCGAGCACGCCCTGCCCGCGCCCAGGCCTCCCCTGCGCACCCGGGCAGCCGCCGTCCTAGCCCATCTTTTCGGCACGATCTTCATCCTGGCGATGGCCCAGCGGGCGGAGCAGCGTTCCTCCCGCGACGTTGACGATGACGTGCCCGCTCACATGCAGGCCGACGAGCACATCCACGCCGAGGTGATCCGCTCCCTGGCCGCCAAGTCGCGCGAGACCCTGGCGGGCACCTTCCGCGCCGCAGTCTTCGGAGCCAACGACGGGCTCGTGTCCAACCTCGCCCTCGTGCTCGGCGTGGCGGCTTCCGGCATGGAGTCTCACACCGTGCTTCTCACCGGCGTGTCCGGCCTGCTGGCGGGCGCGCTGTCGATGGCCGCCGGAGAGTGGGTCAGCGTGCGCAGCCAGCGGGAGCTGCTGGACGCCTCGATTCCCGACCCCGACGCCCACCAGGCGGTGCCCGACCTGGATGTCAACGCCAACGAGCTCGCCCTCGTCTTCCGCGCGCGCGGCGAGACCGAAGCCGAGGCCGAGGCCCATGCCGCGCAGGTCTTCGCCAAGCTGGCCAAGCCCGCCACGGGCGAGTCCGGGGCGATCGCGGTGCGCGCCGCACTGGGGTCAGCCGCGGAATCCGAGGGCGCGGGCGAGCAGGTCGGCACGCCGATGCGGGCGGCGCTCTCGTCCTTCGCGTTCTTCGCCGTCGGAGCGTTCTTTCCGCTCATCCCCTACCTGGTGGGCGCCACGGGTACCGCGGCAATTGTCGCCGCCGCCGTGATCGTCGGCCTGGCCCTGCTGTTCACGGGCGGCGTTGTCGGCGTGCTCTCCGGGCAGTCGCCGGCGCCGCGCGCCCTGCGTCAGCTTCTGGTCGGCTACGGCGCGGCCGGGGTCACCTACCTGCTCGGGTTCCTCTTCGGCACGACGCTCGCCTAGCCGCCTGAAGCACCGACCTGACCGCGCGCGGCGCCTGCGCCCATCCGAGCCGCGGGCGTGCCACACTGTGGGCATGATCTCTCTTCTGTCTCGCGCGCGCGGCGCGATGGTCGGCCTGGCGGTCGGCGACGCGCTGGGCACCACGAACGAGTTTCAGTCGGCCGATACCCTCTCCCCGATCACGGACATGGTTGGGGGAGGCGTCTTCGGCCTCGACCCCGGCCAGTGGACCGACGACACGTCGATGGCGCTGTGCCTGGCGGATTCGCTGCTGGCACAGGGGCGCTACGACTCTGTCGACGTGATGGAGCGCTACGAGCGGTGGCGCCGCGAGGGCTACCGCTCGTCGACGGGGCGGTGCTTCGACATTGGGAACCAGGTGAGCCACGCGCTTGACGCCTTTGACCGCGAGCGCCGCGTGCCCAGGGGAGCCCCGCGCTCCGCCAGCGCCGGGAATGGCTCGATCATGCGTCTGGCTCCCGTGGTGATCGCGGGCTTCCCCTCGCGCGATTCGCGTGAGATCGTGGCCACCGCTGGCCTGAGCGCTCGGGAGACCCACTACTCGGTTGAGGCCGAGGCCGCCACCGAGGTGTTCGCTGCCCTGCTCGTGGGTGCTCTCCTGGGGTGGGAACCCGATCGGATCGTCGATGTCGCGTGGGCGTCGACCGGATCCGCCTTCGACGACGTCGCCGCTCGGGTCATCGGCGCGGACCCGGCGACCCGCGCCTCGTGGGAGGCCTCGACCAGCGGGTACGTCATCGACGGGCTGCGCCTGGCGGTTCACGGCCTCCTCGATTTCTCCTCCTTCGACGAGGCCGTCCTGGCCCTGGCGAACCTGGGCGGGGATGCGGACACGAACGCCGCGATCTACGGGCAGCTGGGTGGGGCGTTCTTCGGGGTTGAGGCGATTCGACCATCGTGGCGTGATCTGATCCACGACGGCGATGAGATCGACGCGCTGGCGCGGGACCTGATCGCGCTGGATCTCGGGGAGCCGCGCACACGCTTCGATGAGGACCTTCCTGCCGGGCCAGTCTCGGCCTCGGCGTGAGTGCCGGTCGGCCCCACCTTGGTCCGAGCGACTACACTGGCCGCATCATGCCTGACTCTCGTCCCCGAACGCCGCCTTCTCGCACGCCGGGCGCACGTCGCGCCGCAGACCGCGCCGGGGCACGCCGCGGGCGCCCCTCGAGGGCCGTCGCTCGCCCATTCATTCCCTTTTCTCCGGAGCAGCTGGCGCGGCGGGCCGCCGCGATTCCCCTGATTTCCTTCCCGGACCTGCCCGTGAGCGCCAGGCGGGACGACATTGCCGCTGCTCTGGCCGACCACCAGGTGATCATCGTGTCGGGTGAGACGGGGTCGGGTAAGACGACGCAGCTGCCCAAGATCTGCATGCAGCTGGGGCGCGGGGTCGCCGGGATGATCGGGCACACGCAGCCGCGTCGTTTGGCTGCGCGCTCGGTGGCGGACCGCATCGCGCACGAGCTCGGCCAGTCGGTGGGCCGCGACCCGGGGCAGGTCGTGGGCTATCAGGTGCGTTTCACGGACGAGGTGGGTCCCACGACTCTCGTGAAGCTCATGACGGACGGCATCCTCCTGGCGGAGATTCAGTCGGATCCGATGCTGCGCCGATACGACACTCTCATCATCGACGAGGCCCACGAACGTAGCCTCAATATCGACTTCATCCTGGGGTACGTGGCTCGCCTGCTGCCCGCGCGCCCGGATCTCAAGGTCATCATCACCTCCGCCACGATCGATTCGGATCGTTTCGCGCGTCATTTCGGCACGTGGGAGGGGGAGCCCGGCCGGGGCCGCCTGGTCGAGCCCGCGCCCGTGATCGAAGTGTCGGGCCGCACCTATCCGGTGGAGGTGCGCTACCGACCCCTCGGCCCACAGGCGCCCTCCTCGTACACGTCACAGGCCTCCTCAGCTACCAAGAACGAGACCGTCGAGACCACCGATGTCACCGAGGCCGGCCCCCTCCAGCTGGTTTTGGAGGACCCGGACGACGAGCTGGCGACGCTGGGCTACGGCATGGGCGAGGACATCGACGTGGAGACCGCGATCTGTCACGCGGTGGACGAGCTGAGCGCGGAGGGCGACGGGGACATCCTGGTCTTCCTGCCCGGAGAGCGCGATATCCGCGAGACGGAGGCCGCGCTCCTCGATCACCTGAAGGGGCGGGGCAGGCGCGCGGGCGACGAGAAGGGTGCCCGCCCGGGGGACATCGAGATCCTGCCGCTGTACGCGCGCCTGACGGCCGCCGAGCAGCACCGCGTGTTCGAGCCTCACCGGCTGCGGCGGGTCGTGCTGGCCACGAACGTTGCGGAAACGTCGCTGACGGTCCCGGGCATCCGCTACGTGATCGACCCGGGGTTGGCGCGCATCTCGAGGTATTCGAACAAGACGAAGGTTCAGCGTCTCCCGATCGAGCCGGTCAGCCGGGCGAGCGCGAACCAGCGCGCGGGCCGATGCGGGCGCGTCGCCGAGGGCGTGGCCATCCGCCTGTATTCGCAGGCGGACTACCTGTCCCGCCCGCGCTTCACCGAGCCGGAGATCCTGCGCACCTCCCTGGCGGCCGTCATCTTGCAGATGGCGTCCCTGGGGCTGGGAGCCGTGGAGGACTTCCCTTTCCTGGACGCGCCCGATCCGCGGTCGGTGCGCGACGGCATCGCCCTGCTCGTGGAGATCGGGGCGCTCTCGGCGAACGAGCGCGGCAACCCTCGTGGCCGCGGGGCGCCCGAGGGACGAAGGCACACGCTCGCGGACCGCGCCTCGTCGCATTACCGGCTGACGCCGGTGGGGAGGGACTTGGCGCGTCTCCCGATCGACCCTCGTCTGGGGCGCATGCTGCTGGAGGCCCAGCGTCTGGGGTGCGCGTCGGAGGTGCTGGTCATCGTCGCGGCCCTGTCGATCCAGGATGTGCGCGAGCGTCCGGCGGAGCACCAGGGTGCGGCGGACGCCTCGCACGCGCGCCTGGCGGATCCGCACTCGGACTTCATCACCTACCTGAACCTGTGGCGCTACCTGGCGGTGCAGGCGCGCGATCTGTCCGGGGCGGCATTCCGTCGCCTGTGTCGGGCGGAGTTCTTCCACTACCTGCGGTGGCGGGAGTGGCGGGACGTGGCGGGTCAGCTGCGGCAGATGGCCAGGGCCCTGGGGATGAGTGCGGGTCCGGTGGGAGAGCCTTCGGCCGCGGACGTCGTGGAGGCGGCCCGCTTCGGCGGCACCCAGGATGCGGCCGTGCGCGCGGTCCTGGCGTACGGGCAGGGCAGCGCCAGCGTGGACGCGGACCAGGTGCACCGCTCCCTCCTGGTGGGTCTGCTGTCCTACCTGGGGTCGTGGGATGAGACGAAGCGTGACTACGAGGGCGCGCGCGGCACCCACTTCACGATATGGCCGGGTTCGGGCGTGAGCGGTCACCCCGCCTGGGTGATGACGGCGGAGCTGGTGGAGACCTCTCGCCTGTTCGCCCGTACGGTGGCCCGCATCCGCCCGGAGTGGGTGGAGCCGGCGGCGCGCGGGCTTGTCAAGCGCTCGTATTCGGAGCCGTTCTGGTCGGTTGCGAAGGGAGCGGCGATGGTCCGCGAGCGGGTGACCCTCTACGGGCTGACGCTCGCGGCGGACCGCGAGGTTCTGCTGGGGCGCCTGGGTGAGACGATCATCGACGAGGCGGTGGCCGCCCCCCGCTCTCACGCTCCGCGCGCGGGGTCGCTGGAGGCGCTCGCGGCAGGGTTGGTCTCGGCGTCGAAGGATCCCCTGTCGTCCGGGTCGTTTGAGCCGCGTCACTTCGAGGAGCTGGCGGCGACGCGCGAGGGGATGACGGCCCGCGAGCTGGCCCGTGAGATGTTCATTCGCAACGCCCTGGTGGATGGCCAGTGGAGGGAGCGTCACGGTTTTCAGCGCCGAAACGAGGCCCTGGTGGAGCAGGCGCGCGAGGTTGAGCGCCGCAGCCGCACCCATGGCCTCGTCGCGGACGAGCAGGCGCGCTTCCGTTTCTTCGACGACCTGATCCCCGAGCACGTCACGAGCGCGGCGGCGTTCAACCGCTGGTGGAAGGACGAGCGCCGCGACCGCCCGGACCTGCTGATCTACCCGCCTTCCCTGCTGATGGCGCGCGAGGCGACCTCCGGCGAGGGGTTCCCGGATCGCTGGCAGTGCAGCGAGCTGTCCCTGGCCTTGAGCTACGAGTTCGCGCCGGGCAGCCCGCGCGACGGCGTGTCGATGCGCATCCCGATCGAGGTGCTTGAGCGCGTGAGCGATAAGGGCACGGATTGGCTGGTGCCGGGCATGCGCGAGGAGCTGCTGACCGAGGCGATCCGCGCCCTGCCCAAGGGCGTGCGTCGGCTGCTGGCACCCGCGCCGGACGTGGCCGCGTCGGTGGCGCGGTGGATCGAGGAGGCGGGCGACGAACCGGTCGAGGCAGCGCCCGCGTCGGCGGGCACGTCCGCGCGAGGCGGGAAGGATACCGCGAGCGACGAACCCGACCCTTTGAGCCTGGATGCGGCGATGGGGCGCCTGGCCGCGTGGGGCGCGACGTCGGGCCGCCTCTCGACCCGCAACTCCCCCGCGAAGGCCGCGCGGAAGGACTCCGGGGAGCGGGTGCCCACCCGGCAGGCCGCGCAGACGACCGCCCCGGCGGCCCCCGCGTCCCGCCCCCTCACCGAGGGACCCATCCTGGAGGCCCTCGCCCACGCGGTGCGCGTCCTGCGCGGCGTGGACCTCGGCGAGGCGGACCTCGCGCACGCGCGCGCCCACCTGCCCGACCACCTGCGCATGACCTTCGTCGTCACCGACGCGTCGGGCAAGGAGCTGGGCGCAGGCAAGGACCTGGCCTACCTGCAGCGTTCCCTCGCCAGCGACGCGAACAAGGCGGTGCGCACGGCCGTGCGCGCGGCCCTCGAGGAGGCCGGCGAGAAGCAGGCGCGCAGGAACAAGCGCGGGCGTGGGGCCTCGGAGAAGGCCACCGCGCGAGGTGGGGAAGATTCCTCCACCTCCGCATCCGCGTCCAACGTGGGCGCGCAGTCCGCAGCCGGGAAGGGCACACAGGCACCGAAGGATGCCCAGGCCTCGGCCCCCGCGCAGGACCCGGCGTTCCACGCGGACGGCGTCACGCAGATGCCGACGCTGCCGCGATCGATCACGCAGACCTCGGGCTCAATGACGCTGCGGGCCTTCCCCGCGCTGGTCCCCCAGGGCAGCGCCGCGGCCCCGGCTGCGGGCGTGCGCGTCATGGCCAGCGCCGCCGAGGCCGACCGCGAGCACCGCGTCGGCCTCGCTCACCTGCTGCTCTCCCGCATCGCCCTGGCGACCACCCGCGTGACCACTCGCTGGACGGGCCGCGAGGCCCTCATGCTGGCGGCCTCCCCCTACCCGGACACGTCCGCCCTCGTCGCCGACGCGCAGCTGGCCTCGGCCCGCTCTCTCGTGGACGAGCTGAGCACACCTGCCGACGTGCGCGACCCCGAGGCTTTCGAGACCCTCGTGGCGGCCGCGCGCGAGACGCACGAGGACCGCGTCTACCAGATCCTCTCGCACGTCGTGCGCGCCCTGGAGGCCAGCGCCGAGGCGGAGGCCGCCGTGCGCTCCCACCCGCAGGCGTCGCTGGCCAGGACCGTGAGCGACGTGGCACGCCACGGGCGCTCCCTCCTTTCCGAGGGCTTCGTCTCCGCCACGCCGGCCTTCGCCCTGCCGCACCTGGCCAGGTACCTGCGCGCCGGCGCGGTGCGCATTGAGCGGGCCGCCTCCTCCCCGGGGGCGCTGGGCCGTGACCTGGAGGACATGGAGCGCATCCTCGGGGCCGAGGAGGAGATCGAGAACGCCCGCGCGGAGGCGGAGCGCAGGCCCTACGACGCCGCGACCGCCCGGGCGCTCACCGAGGCGAGGTGGATGGCCGAGGAGCTGCGGGTGTCGATGTTCGCCCAGACGCTGGGCACCCCGAACAAGGTCTCCATGAAGCGTCTTCTCGGCGTCCTGGCGGGCGCGCGATGAGGCGGCAGGAGGCGCGCGACCTCGCGCGCTCCCTCATGGACGCGTCGGGCCTGTTCGACTGGCGTTTCCGCTTCGATCACGCCAGGCGACGGGCCGGGGTGTGCACGCACGCAACGCGCACGATCAGCCTGTCGGGTCCGCTCACCGACCTCTACGATGCGGACACGGTTCGCGCGGTCATTCTCCACGAGATTGCCCACGCCCTCGTCGGTCCCGCCCACGGACACGACGCCGCGTGGCGGCGCGCGGCACGCTCCCTCGGGGCTCCCGACTCGGCGCGCCTGCCCTCCTCCCTGCCCGCCCCCGACGCCCCCTGGGTGGGAACCTGCCCGCGCTGCGGCGCGACGCGGCGCCTGTACCGCGCCCCTCGCCGAGTATCCTCCTGCGGGGTCTGCTCGCGCAGCTTTGACGCGTCTCGGATACTCACCTGGCGCAGGCACGGGGTTGCCGCCTCGCCCGGCGGCGCCTACGAGCGCGAGCTCGCGTCGCTTCGCGCGCGGCGGTGAGGGGCAGGCCGAGCAGCCACGGACTCCGGCGCGCGGCGAGCACGGACCCACTCGCGGGCGATACCCTTAAGGACATCACCCCTCGAGAGAAGGAAGACATGGGAACCACCGCCAGCCCCGACGCCAGCACCGCCGCCGACCGCGAAGTCCTCACCTGGCAGGGCTTTGGCGACGCTTCGCGGGAACTCACCCAGCAGATCGTTGACTCCGGGTGGGTCCCGGACCTGATCGTCGCCATCGCGCGCGGTGGCCTCATCCCCGCCGGAGCCATCGCCTACGCGTTGGATGTCAAGGCGATCGGCACCATGAACGTGGAGTTCTACTCCGGCATCGGCGAGACCCTGTCGGAACCCGTCCTCCTGCCCCCGCTCATGGACGTCTCGGCGATGGACGGCAAGAAGGTTCTGGTCGTTGACGATGTCGCCGACTCGGGCAAGACGCTGAAGATGGTCATGGACCTCATCGACGAGCACGGCCTCTCCCTCGACGGCTCTTCCGCCGTGCGCGTGGAGGCGCGCAGCGCGGTCATCTACAAGAAGCCCGTGTCCATCATCGATCCCGACTACGTGTGGGCACACACCTCCAGCTGGATCAACTTCCCCTGGTCGACGCTGCCCGTCATCCGGCCATGAACGGGCGGGCGGTCGACCCGGGCGGGCGGGAGTCGGGGGCCGGGGGCACCCCGGCCTCCCAGATCGCCGCGCGCATCGCCGAGGAGCTGGCCCGCCGCCTGGACTCGGGTGAGCAGGTGCGCGTCCTGGGGCTGACGGGCCCGCCCGGCACAGGCAAGACCACGATCGCCGCGGAGCTTAGGCGCATCCTGCCCCGAGTCGGCGTACCCGTCGCGGGCCTGGCCCCCATGGATGGCTTCCACATGTCGAACGCCCTGCTGGCCGCCCGAGGCCTGGCGGACCACAAGGGCGCACCCGACACCTTCGACGTCGGCGGCTACGTCGCCCTCCTGGGGCGCGTGCGCCGCGCCGACTCGCTCGTGCTCGCCCCCGACTATCGCCGCGACCTACACGAGCCCGTGGCCGCCTCGCTGCCCATCGAGCGCGGGGGCCTCGTCATCACGGAGGGCAACTACCTGGGCTTGGAGCTGCCGGGGTGGGCGGACGTGCGCGGGCTCATCGACTTCCTCGTCTACATCGACACGCCCATCGAAACGCTCGCGGCCCGCCTGATCGAGCGCCACGTCAGCTGTGGCCGGGAACGCTCCGATGCCGCGCACTGGGTGCGCACGGTGGACGCGGCGAACATGTCGCTCGTGGCCCGCACGAAGGAACGCGCGGACCTGGTCCTCGCCCCCGCGTGACGTGCCCCGCCTGCGCCGCCCTCCCCATCTGCGCTCGCACCGCGCGCTCGCGCGCCCCGTTGGGTAAGGTACACCTATGTTCCTCTTGATCGGCCTTCTCGGTGGCCTCATCACCGGCATCTCCCCGTGCATCCTGCCCGTCCTGCCCGCGCTCTTCCTCGGGGCCGCGGGCGGCGGGGATTCAACGCGTTCCGAGGCCAAGGCCGGTAGCCGATCCTCAGGCGCCGGGGGCGTGGATCCCGCGCTCTTCCGAGTCGCTCCGGGCGTGAGCCTGGGTGGTCCGGGCGGAAAGAGCATCCGGCGAAGCGGCTCCTCGACCGCCGAGCGCGCCCCCCGCCGTCCCCTGCTGATCGTCGCGGGCCTCGTCACCTCCTTCATGCTCATCACGGTGGCCGGCTCGGCGCTGCTCTCCCTGCTTCACCTTCCCCAGACCCTGATCCGTTGGACCGGCATCGTCCTCCTCGCGGCGGTCGGCATCGGCATGATCATTCCCCGGGTGATGGAGGTGTTGGAGCGGCCCTTCGCGCGCGTGGCTCCACGGGTCTCCTCCGACGCGGCCGGATTTGGCCTCGGCATGGTGCTCGGGGCGGCGTTCGTGCCCTGCGCGGGCCCCGTCCTCACCTCGATCATCGTGGCCTCGAACACCGGCCAGATCACGTGGCGCATCGTCGGCCTGGCCGTCTCCTTCGCGATCGGCGTGTCCGCACCCCTGCTGATCGTCGCGCTCGCTGGCTCCGGGGTCGCCGCCCGCTTCCTGTCGGCTCGCCAGCGCCCCCTGCGCATCGCCGCCGGCGTCGCCATGATCGCGCTCGCCCTGGGGATCGCAACCGACGCCCCCGCCGCCTTGCAGCGGATGATTCCGGACTACACGGCGGCCCTGCAGGGCGAGGACGGGCAGGCCTGCGAGGACGGCTCCTGCGAGCCCGAGACGCAGGTGGAGGCGCGCACGGACTTCGCCCAGTGTGCTCGCGGATCCGGCAAGGACTGCGGGCATCTGCCGGCCATCGGCGCCTCGGAGTGGCTCAACGCCCTGGGAGAGCCTCACGGCACCGTGACCCTCGTCGACTTTTGGTCGAGTTCGTGCGTGAACTGCGCCCGTGAGATTCCCGAGATCGAGCGCATCTACGAGAAGTATAAGGATGCTGGCCTCGTCGTGATCGGCGTGCACTCCCCGCAGCAGGCCCACGAGCGCGACGCGTCCGTGGTGAGCGGCGCCGCGTCCCGCCTGGGCATCACCTACCCGGTGGCGCTGGACCCGGAGCTGGAGGCCTTCCAGGCATACGGGGCGACCGCGTGGCCGACGCACTACCTGGCGGGGCCTGACGGGCAGCTGCACTCGGTGGGCAGGGGCACCTCGGGCCTCGAGGAGCAGGTGCGGGCGCTGCTGACCGAGGCGGGGGCGACTCTCCCCGACTAGGAGCGGAGCCCACCCTCGGACACGAGGGAGAGCAGGCGGGGCGTGACGCGCTCGATGACCTCGAGGGTGTCGAGAAAGTCCTGGTGACCTCCGTACCACGGGTCGGGCACGTCGCCGCTGCCCTCGGGGTCACCATCCCGGTACAAGCAGATGATCGGACCCCGCGTCGGCTCCTGGCCTCCGTCGGCGGGTGTCAGGCCGCTGCGATACGGAGTTCCGACACGGTCCGCCAGGCGCCGCAACGCGCGAAGGTGTCGGCCCGTCATCGCCAGGACGAGGTCCCACTGGCCAAGCTCGGAGGCGCTGACCTGGCGCGCGCGGTGGTCGGGCACGTCGTATCCGGCGCCGCGCAACACGCGTGCGGCGCGAGGGTCGATGGGGTTGCCGCGTTCCTCGTCGGAGACTCCCGCGCTGTCAACGAGGATGGGGATCCCGGCTCTCGCTGCACTCTGTTCGGCGATGGCGTGGGCCATGGTGGAGCGGCAGATGTTGCCGGTGCACACCATGAGGATCCGGGTGGGGCGGGCGTCGGTGTTCATAGCGTCCTCAGGTAGGCGCGAACCGCGTCGGCGCTGTGGGAGGCGGCACGCGCGCCGTCCATGTGGAACGCCTGGTCGGCGCTGGGTTCGCACAGGTCGGAGACGGCTCGCAGGGAGATCCAGTCGACGCCGGCCGACCAGCACACCTGGGCCATCGCGCAGGTCTCCATGTCGGTGCCGATGGCGTCGGGGAAGCGACGGCGCATGGGCTCGGCGTGCTCCTGCGTGCAGAAGGAGTCGGAGGAGAGGATCCTCCCGACTCTCACCCGGTGGGGGATCGCCTCGGCGAGGTCGTCCAGTCGCGCGGCCGCGGCCTCGGATGAGGCGTAGTCGACGGGCATTCGAGGGATCTGTCCCGGAGCGTATCCGAAGGCGGTTGCGTCGGCCTGCCCGTAGATGGCGGTCGTTCCGGCGGCGATGTCCCCGACGTTGATGTCGCGCGCGAGGCCGCCGGTCGTCCCCGCTGCGATGACCACGGGAGCTTCGACGAGGGCGAGGGCGCGGGCGGTCGCGCAGGCCGCGTTCGCCAGCCCGATGCCCGAGGTGACGACCAGGACGGCCTTTCCTTCCAGTTCTCCGAGGGCAAATCGCTGGGTCATGCGCGAGCCGCCCAGCACCGCCTCGGGTGTCTCCTCCTCGCCGAGGGGGGCAAGCTCGTGCAGGAAGGGTGCGGCCTCCATGTCCATGGCGGCCTGGATGACGGCGTCGACGCGGACGCGTTCGGGCATGCGCAGATTCATGCCCCCATGTTAGGCGACCGCGCTGCCCCGGGCGCGCTCGCGTCGCACGCGGCGAGGCCCCCGGACGATTGATCCGGGGGCCTCGCGTGTCTATCGGCGTCTCAGGCCTGGCCGACTCGCTGGCGCCTGCGCGCCCACACGCACCCGCCCGCAAGGGCGATCAGACCGATGCCGGCCGCGACGTGGGGGTAGACCCCGCTCCCGCCGGCGACGGGCAGCGTTCCCACCTGGGTGTCGACGATGCGGATGCCGGGGGCCCCCGCCTCACCGCTCACGCCGGGCTGCGCCGGCAGGACGCGCACGGAGGAGAAGCCCTCATCGGGGCCGAACTCCGTCGTGAGGACGGTGGTCGCGCCCGCGTCGGTGCCGACGCTGATGCGGAATGGGACGGGCCTGGGAAGAAGCGCGTGTCCGGCGGGTGCGCGGGTCTCGACGAGCCAGTAGTTGGTGTCAGGGGCCAGGGGGGCGCTCAGGAAGGTGGGGCCACCGTCGACGACGCTGACGGGCGTTCCCTCGAGTTCGGCGTTGTCGTAGATCGCGAAGGCAGCGCCCTTGAGCGGGTAGGTTCCGTCGTCGTTGGGCGTGCCAACGGGTTGGGTCCCGGCCTTCTCGATGCGGATGTAGCGAGGACGCACGGGAGCGCACGCCTCGTTGTTGGCGCTTCCGTCGTAATCGTAGGGGCCACTCACCGAGTTATAGAGGCCGTGTTTGGGCGTCAGGTGCCCATTGTCGGAGGCGCACTCCAGTGCGGGCTCGTTGTAACCCGGGGTCTTTTTGTTGCGTGCCACATTCATACGGATGTACCAGGTGGCCTGGGCGCCCGGCTCCAGGTCCGTGCCCTCGGTGAGGGTGTAGGGGCCGTAGCGCGTTGGGGTGGCGCTGTCGAGGCCTTCCAGGGTCGTGGCGATCCTGACGGAGCGTTCCTTCAGTCCCGGAGCGAAGGAGGGGGAGTCGGACAGTCGTCCGGTGGTTCCTTTCAGGGTCCCGTCGTTGGTGGCGGTGATGCGATAGGTGACGGTGATGTTGGGGGCGAAAGCGTCCTTGACGCTTTCGATGCTCTTCTCGATGCGGATCTTGGGGGCCTGCTTCTGGTTGGTAAAGGTGCAGGTCACCGGCAGAGCCTTGGCCGAGGAGGCGGGGGGCACGGCGGAGAAGTCGATGCCGCCGGTGGCCGGGTCGCGCGTGACGTTCACCCGGTCGCCCACGCCGTTGACGCAGGTCACCTCCGAGAGCTTCCACTGCGCGGCATTGGGGTCATCGCTCACCGGCCAGGGGCCGTAGTAGCCGGGCTGGCCGGGCGCGATCGGATTCTTGCCGGGGATCGTGGGCCCGGTCTCGGCGACGATGAACTGGGACTTGCCGGGGATGAAGGACTGGTATCCGCTCAGAACCGTGCCGCCGTCACCGTAGGCGGTGGGCGTGAGGGAGAAGTCGGAGAAGGATCCGGGACTGATGTAGGTGTCGGCCTGCGCCTCGTTGGGCAGGGGCGCGCCCTCCGGGGTCTTCCAGTTGCCCACCGGAAGCGTCGTGAAGTTGAACGCGGGGATCTCCTCGCCGGGGGCTCCGGAGTCCTCGGTGACGTTCTTCGCGATGCGCAGGAATCGCTCCTGACGGAACTCTCCGTAGAGGCATCCGAAGGAGGTCTGATTCTCCTTCGTGGTGAAGGTGTTGACGGGTTCCGAGCCCGCGGGCGGCTCGGCGGGGCAATTGCCGTCGGCGCTGGGAACGAAGCCCCACAGGAAGAGGCGGTAGGGGATGCCGTCAACGACGAGGGTGCGGTCCGAGGTGGTCTTGTTCACGGTGAGCACGTCGTCAGATTCGGGCGTGTGCCCCGGAACATCCACGTAGTTGGGGTAGTAGTTCGGCTGGTCGGTGTAGATGTCGTAGTTGCCGTAGCCCGGGCCCACGTGCTGGAAGCAGAACCAGGTGTTCTCCCCGTATCCACGGATGAGGGCGTAGTAGGGCGCGTTCGTGGGGCACGAGCGGGCGGAGTACGCCTGCGAGTAGTACCTGTAGGCTCCGCCTTGATGTGCCACCGCGGTCGTGTCGTTATCGTTGGTGGTCTCGTGCTGGTCGAAGGGGAAGGACTCTTCGAGGTCTCCGATACGAATATCGAAGGAGGCGTGCACGTAGTGGATCGCCGACCAGATCGGGAAGTTGTTGTGTCGGACGGTGCCGATCAGGAAGGTGCTGTTGAGCGCGGACTTGCCGGGGTTGTTGGGCTTGTAGCCCAGGGCGCTCGTGGTCGAGGCGGAGATGACGTTGTCCCTGTACTCCCCCTGGTAGCCGTAGGGATTGATGTGGTAGTCCCAGGCGACACCTCGGGTGATGTAGGACCAGTAGTCTCCGCGCTTGGCGACGTCGGCCTTCAGCCAGCGCTGGGCGACGCCAGCCTGGTGAGCCTGCGAGTACTGGTTGCGGTCCCTGGAGTCGTAGACGCTCATGCCGCGCACGACGCCGTAGTATGCATGGTCGGCGATGGCGGTTGTGCGGTCGGTGGGAGAGTCGTTGAGAATGGCGGGACCGATGCGGCCCTCGACGCGGTCGAAGACGACCTCGTCTGATCCGGCACTTTCGAGGGTCGGGCCGGCCTGGGTCGGGGAGGCCAGCAGGCCGGGCATCGCGACGAGCGCGGCGAGCGCGGCTGCGACGAGGACCCGCACGCCATATCGACGAGGTGCGCTGAGCGCCCTCGCATGTCCCACGCGGCGGGCGTTGGGGCGATACTGCATCAGTTCTCCAAGTGTCTTCTACGGTTCTAAGGTAATTATATTTGTTCAGACAAGCGCCGAACGAGTGAGCTTACTCGCCAATTGACGCTTCGGGTTCTTCGGGCGCGTCCGCGCCATCGGCCGCCTCCAGCGCTTCCGGCGTCTGCGTCGCCTCCGGCGTTTCCTGGGCTCGCTTGCGGGAGCGCAGCCAGATCCATCCGGCGACGCACAGGATCACCACGACGGAGGCGAGAACGGCGATCATCCAGGGCTGCAGGACGCGGGGGTGCACCTGCGCGGCCTCGGCCTGCGCGCTCTCGTCGTCCATGGGGACCCTTTCGCCCGTCACGAGGAGGCGGTGCGTGTTCACCCCGTAGGGCGTGCACGTGATGAGGGTGGCCAGGTCCTTACCCTCCACCTTGTTCAGGGATTCGGTCTCGTTGGGCAGCACCACGCGGATGTCCGTGACCTGGTACTTCAGGTGGCGTCCGGCGGTCTCGATGTAGAAGTACTCGCCCGTCTGCACGCTCGTGAGCTCGTCGAAGATGGTGGCTGTCCCCAGGCCCGTGTGGCCGGTGAGGACGGTGTGGGTGGATTCCCCACCCACGGGCAGCGCCGTGCCGAAGAGATGACCGACCCCCTTGTCGAGGGTCGCCGAGTCGGTGCCGTGGTAGATCGGAAGATTGACGTTGATGGACGGGATCTTGACGGTCGCCATGACGTCGTTCAAGTCGAGCTGGGAGAGATATTCCTGGTACTGGGCGGTGTCGGGGCGCTGCGCATCCAGCCAGGGGTCCAGGATGGGCGCCTCCGCCGCCTCACGGTTGTATTCGTCGGCGCGTCGAAGGTTGTCGGCGACCGCGTCGGGGCCAAGCTCCTCGGCGACCGCGCTGAACTGCTCGGCGATCTGGGCCTGGCGGTGGTTGTTGTACTGGGTGGCCAGGACGGGGTAGAGCAGGACGAGGATGCCGGCAAGCAGGAGAACGGGGGGCGCGACGGTGAGAAGACGCGCCTTGAGCGGTGTCTTCGACTGATCGGTCGCTTGGTTGCTCACGCGTTCTCCATTCGTGCTGGCATTCCAGCAGTGTCATTGGGTCCTCGCCTCGAAGGAGGCGGTTGGTCGTCGCATGCACGGGGGTGCGGCCTGCGGGCCGCACCCCCGTGTGCTATCGCGGATCAGGCGTCGGCCTGCTCCTTGCGGCGCTTGTTGGCGAGCACGATCGCGCCGGAGCCCGCCACGAGGAGGGCACCCGTGCCGATGAGCACGCCGACACCGGCGGCACCGGTCAGCGGCAGGTTGAATCCGCCGTTCTTCGGCACGTCCTTGACGGTGGTCTCGAGGGTGTACTTGTTGGCATCGGTGGAGTTGGACGCCAGGATCTGGAAGGCGATCGGGCGGGACTGCAGCTCGTAGCCGTCGGGAGCCTTGGTCTCGACCAGGCAGTAGTAGCCGGGGTCGGCCACTTCCTCGTTGTCCTCCCAGTCGTTGTTGCGCAGGCCATCGATCGTGACCTTGCCCTGGTCGTCGGTGACGAAGGTGTCCTTGCCGTCGACGGTCAGCTTGGTGTCGAGGGAGGCGTCCACCGACTCGAAGTTATTGGCGGGCTTGGTGGTGGGCTTGCACTTGTAGACCTGGAACTCGGCGCCCTGGAGCTTCTTGGTGTCGTCGACGGAGGAGGTCTTGGTGATCGTCACCTTGCCGAACTTGGAGACAACCTTGGCGTTCGGGTAGTCCGGCGGGGGAACCTCGCCGCTGCCGGGCGTCCAGTTGTTGGCGGGAGCGCCGGGCAGGAGGATGGCCTTGTTCTCGACCAGGCCCTCGTCGCCGATCTTCTCCTTGAGGGTGCCCTCCAGCGACATGACGATCTTGGTGTCGTTGCTCTTGCGTTGGGCGATCATCTTCTTGCGGCCGGCCTCGGTGAACTCGGCGGTCCAGAACTTGGTCTTGCCGTCCTTGCCCACGGCCGGGATCAGGGTGTAGTCGTCGCCCTTGACCAGGTCCACCTCGCCGTCCTTGGCTTCGACCATGCGCAGCTCGATCTGGCCCTCGGGCAGGTCCACGCGCTTGTCGTACTGGTCGACGACGTTGTAGTAGTCCACGACCGGGGCGTCGGGCACGTCGGCGGTGATGGTGTAGGAGATCGGGGAGCCGACAGCGGGCGTCTGGGCGTCGTCAACCTCCTTCTCGACGTTGACCTTGGCGTTCTTCGGGTAGGCGTGAACGTCGTAGACCCACTTGTTCAGCTCGGTGGGGTGCGTCATCGGCACCGTGATGATGAAGGGGCGCGAGCCGGTGTATCCGGCGGGGGTCTGGGTCTCGGTGACGATGTAGGCGCCGAGCGCGAGGTTGTTGAAGGTCGCGAGGCCGTCAGCACCCGTGGTCATGGAGACGGGCGTGCCGGTGCCGTCGGCACGGGCTGCCTCGATGGCGGCGGCGTTCGCCGAGATCTTCTCGTCGCCCTTGCCCTTGCGGTAGTTGGCGAGCTTCTCCCAGCCCTCCTGCTTGGTCAGGTCGACGGAGGTGAGCTTTTCGACGGTGAAGGTCGCGCCGGCAAGCGGCGCACCGGTGGCGCTCGGGTCGACGAGGCCGTTGCCTTCCTTGGTGCCGTTGTCGTCCTGCTTGACCAGCTTGTGGATGGTGATCGAGCCGGTCTTGGCGGCGTCGAGGTCGACCAGGGAGGGCGCACGCTCGGTCGTGGCGGCAAGGCCGAAGGTGGGGGTTGCCTGCGACGCGGCGGCGGGCAGGGCCAGCGCGCCGGCGGCGACGGCAAAGGCCGCGAGCAGGCTCAGGCTGCGGCGGGTCTTCGTGGTGCTCATTGGTTTCCTTATTCTCCTGTGTGTGATGTGTGAGACGTAAGTCTTCAACGGGAGGCCAACGCCCCCGAGCGCGAGCGGAAGCGTCGTCCTCGCGAGCGCGTCGGCGTCGTCGGCTCTTGACAGCTCGCCGGTCACGCCATCGCCGCGGGTCGGCACGGCCGCAACGAGGGTTCATCCGCAACGCTCAGGCGTTCGCCGACGAGACGCGATCATTCAAGCGACTCGCGACCTCGGCGCCACCCGAACGCCATCGAGAAAGTCCCCTCGATTGGCTCGTACGTTGCGATTGTGGACCCCGCTGGGGAGCCCGGACAATCGCTCGATACCTTTGACATACCAAACCATACGATACGGTTACCGAAAAACGCAACTTTGTATCATCTGTTTCACATGTCCCACTCTTACGCCCGCCGCAACCCTCCGCACTCCTGCGAATTGTTACGGGTTTATTCTTGATTACCAGCATATTCGGCAGGTCCCACGATACCGGGAAGAGCCGCTTAGACAGCTGACAGTTAATAAGGATAGAACAGGAGTAACTGACAGACAAGCGCACTTCACACCCCGCCACACCTCCCCGGATACTCCCCCGTCGGCGTGCGCGGCCCGAGAGACCCCCTCGGTCGAGGCCGCGGCCGAGGCTGCTGCACAATAGAGACCATGGACCTACGCCCCGTCGCCCTCGGCACGCCCGTCACCACCTTCGACCCCTCGCGCCCGACCCCGGCCGCGATCGTGTCCGGTCAGATCGCCGCCCACGACGCGCCTCACCCCCTGTCGGTCTTCGACATGTTCCGCATTGGGATCGGCCCCTCCTCCTCCCACACGGTCGGCCCGATGCGCGCGGGACTCGCCTTCACGACGGAGCTGACGACGCTGCCGCCTCCCTCCCACATCACGATCGACCTTTTCGGCTCCCTCGGAGCCACGGGACGCGGTCACTCCACGGACCGCGCCGTGCTCCTCGGCCTGGCGGGCTACGATCCGGAAACCGTCGATATCGCCACCGTCGAGGCCATCCTGCCGACCCTGGCCAGCACCGGGACGCTCACGCTGCCCAGCGGAACCCAGGTCCCTCTCGACGTCGCGCGCGACGTCCGCTTCGTGGCGCGCGCGGTGCTGCCCTATCACGTCAACGCCCTGACCATCACCGCCACCGGTGCGGACGCGGGCATCATCCTGCGACGCACCTATTACTCGGTGGGAGGCGGCTTCGTGATGTCCCAAACCAACGATGACACCGACCATCCCGAGGTCTCGTCGCTAGCCTCCGGGCAGGCAGGCGTCGGCATTGACGTCCCCGCCCCGTATCCCTTCGCCTCGGGCAGCCAGCTGCTGGCGCAATGCGATGCGGCGGGCATGAGTATCGCGGAGCTGGTGCGCGCCAACGAGGAGGCGGTGCGCCCCCGCGAGACCCTCGATGCCTACCTCGACCGCGTCGCCGACACGATGTTCGACTGCGTGGACGCCGGGACGTCCGCGACGGGGATCCTGCCGGGAGGGCTCGACGTTCCCCGCCGCGCGCGAGCACTCGCCGGTAAGCTCGCCCAGCGCCTCGTCGGCCCCTCAGCCTCCTTCCGCTCCGGCGGCGAGGAGGGCGCGCCGGGCGGCGCGCACGCGTGGGTGTCGACCACCGTCGATCCGATGCGCGCGATGGACTGGGTCAACCTATTCGCCCTCGCCGTGAACGAGGAGAACGCCGCGGGGCACAGGGTCGTGACCGCGCCAACAAATGGGGCGGCGGGCGTGATCCCGGCCGTGCTGGGCTATCTCGTCACCCACTGCCCCGAGACCGGATCGACCCCGGGCGTCGCGGCGGGTCCGGATACGCGCGACGGATCGGTCGCTCCGCTCCGCCACATCCGGCTGACCGAGAGCCCCGCGTGCTTCTCACGCGAGGACTCCGAGCTCGCGGGCGGGGCTTCGTCTCGGGAGCGCCGCCGCAGCCTCGTGCATGACTTCCTGCTCGCGGCCACCGCGATCGGCGCGCTCATCAAGACGAACGCCTCCATCGCGGGGGCCGAAGTCGGCTGCCAGGGCGAGGTCGGCTCCGCGTCGGCGATGGCGGCGGCGGGCCTGGCCCAGGCGCTGGGCGGGAGCCCTCAGCAGGTCGAGAACGCCGCGGAAATCGCGATGGAGCACTCCCTGGGGCTCACCTGCGATCCCGTGGCCGGACTCGTCCAGGTGCCGTGCATCGAGCGCAACGCCATCGCCGCTGTCAAGGCGATCAACGCCGCGCGCATGGCCCTGTGGGGGGACGGTCGTCACACCGTGAGCCTGGACGTCGTCATCGAAACGATGCGCCAGACGGGCAACGACATGCTCTCCAAGTACAAGGAAACATCCGAGGGAGGGCTGGCGGTCAACGTCGTCGAGTGCTGAGCCCGAACGACCGGGGGAAGCGAGGCGGACGCGGCTCGGGCGGGCGGCGCGCGCCCTGGTCGGCCTTTGGGCCGACGCGCCGAGCGACGCTCGCGGCGCAGACCGCGGTTCCGGCGGGCCGCCGACCGCGGACACCACCACGCGACCCCCTGAGCGGGGATGCGCACTCGCCACGCAGCCTCGGACTCACGGGGATTCCCGCCCCCGCCCCGGGTTGCCTCTCGTTGACCGCGACATGCTCGCCCAAAGACGGGAGCTCCCCCACCCCTGGCCGACTGCCCCCAAGGGGGAGCCGACGCCACAAGGCCGCAGGGACCCCCGCCCCTGCCTGAAACCCAGACCACCCCTGTCTTGCCTCAGCATCTCCTCATGCAACCCAGACCACCCCCGCCTCGCCACAAGTGCCCAATACGGCCGATTGTTGGGAGGCAGGGGTGGTCTCGGTTTCATCGCGTCCCACGGGGCCCCGAGCAGGGGTGGTCTCGGTTTCATGGCCGCCGGTTCAACCGATAGCTGGGTTCCCCTCGATTGTGCGACCCGAGGCCACGACCCGTGTGCTACTCCGTAGCCAGGGCCTCGGAGGGGCTGACGCGAGCGGCGCGGCGTCCCGGCAGCCAGGAGGCCACGAGAGCGCAGACGACTGCGATCACGAAGACGATGGCCAGCTGGCCCCATGGAATGCTCAGCACCGGGGTCGCGTCCTCGAGAGGAAGGGCCAGGACACCAATCCACCCGAAGCAGGCACCCAGGACAAGGCCGATGAGCGCGCCCGTGAGCGACAGGATGAGCGCCTCGACGGCCATGAGCCCCTTCATCTGGCGCTTCGTCAGGCCGAGTGCCCGCAGGAGCCCGTTCTCGCGGGTGCGTTCGGCCACCGACAGCGACAGCGTGTTGGCCACACCCACAAGAGACACCAGGACGGACACGCCCAGGAGACCAACCAGGACGAGCATCAGCCGGTCGATCATCGTCATGTATATCTTGCGTTCGAGGGCGCTTCCGGACACGTCCAGGGAAGCGTCCTTGAGCAACGCCGACTGGACGGTCTCAGGATCGGACCCGTCAACCATCTTGATAATGACGGCTTGACGCTCTGGCTCGGAGATGCGGCGCAGAGTCGCCTCGGAGACGGCAGCCTGGCCAAAGGAAAGGGAGTTTGAGTAGACGGCCGTCAGCTCAACGCAGGAGTCGGCGCACAGCTTTAGCTTCTGACCCTCCACGGACTTCTCGCCGACGCGAACCTGATCGTCGCTGAGCTGTGTCACGGGAGAATGAACCACCGGGGTGTAGTCCGGCTCGCCGGACACCGAGACCGAGGCTGCGATCTCAGCATCCAGGTCGCTGTCCCCGAGCGGCTTGTAGGCGGGCGCTCCCGACGTCTTGGTCAGCTCACCGGAGGCACCGTACTGGTCGACCGTGGCCGCCACCCCCTCTGTCGAGACGATGCCTGACTTCTGCTCGTCGGTCAGGACACCGGTCCTGCTCACCGCAATGAGGTCGAAGGGCCTGGCGGAGTTGACCGCGTCGACCAAGGTGGTGCGCATGGAGGCAGCTCCCACCATGATGGTGACCACCAGGGTGACGCCGATGATGATCGCGGTGCCCGTGGCGGAGGTGCGTCCGGGGTTGCGGGTCGTGTTCTCGCGAGCCATGGCCGACAGCATCCCGGGGAACAAGAGACCAAATCCGCGGGTGATCGACGGCAGGAGCACTGAGATCACAAGAATGGCGCCGATGAGGGCAAGGATCGATCCGCCGAAGGCCCCCAGGAACTTTGCCGAGTTGTCCTTCGCGCTCAGGGCGAGGGCCACGAGTGCGCAGGATCCCACGGTCATGAGCAGGCCGATGATGAAGCGCACCGTGTGCTTCTTGCGGGCGGCGGCTCCCACCTCGTTGACGGGGGCGAGCGCGGCGATGGGGGCAACTCGCGAGGCGGCGCGTGCGGGGAAGACCCCGACGAGAGTCGTAAAGAGGGTTGCTCCCAGCCACGTGCCGATGAGCTGCACGGGCGACAGCGCCCCGATTGCGGCGGGGAAGCTATCGGCCAGGCCAGTACCCCACGCCGCGAGCGTACCGATCAGCGCACCGGCTGCGACGCCAATCGCGGATGAGATCGCTCCGATCGCGAACGCCTCTCGGACGACCAGCGAGCGCACCTGTCCCCTCGTTGCCCCGAGGGTGCGCAGCAGCGCCAGCTCTCTGGTGCGTTGCGCGAGCACGACGCGGAAGGTCGAGGAGACGACGATAGAGGCAACGAGCGCTGCAATCGCCGGGAAGACCAGCATGATTGCCATCGTGGCTGTGCTTCCAATTTGTGCTTGATCCAGGTCTTCCTTGATCTTGTCCTTGACGGTGCTCACCGTTATGTCGGGGATCCCTGCGAGCGCCGAGTTCGCGGATGCCACCCAGTTCTCCTGGGTGGCCACGGGAGGGTTTGCGTTCTGGTCCGCATCGGTGGAGGACGTGGCCACGAGCATCGCTCCCGTGCTGGACGTGCCATAGACGGCGGCAAAACCCTTATCGGTCAGGTAGGAGGCGGGCAGGTCGGCACCGGAGGTACGCGAGGGGGTGAGTCCGACGATGCTCACGGAGCGGTACTCTCTCGAGGAGTATCCGGGGCGGATGCCCAGCGTATCGCCGACCGACAGCTTCAAGGTCGAGGCAGTTGATTCGGGGATGACAATCTCGGTCTCCGATTCGGGGAGCTTTCCTCGTGTCAATCGGGGCTTTTCGAAAGGATCGGACGGGAGGATCGAGACGTAGAGCTTGCCGCGGCTGTAATCGCTCTGGGCGTCGCCAGGCCACTGCCCCATTTCCTTGATGCCGGATACGCCGGGCAGCGCCTTCAGAGCGTCGGTGGCGCGCGACATCGACTCTTCTGTCCCGCCCTTGCCCCGCTCGACGACGATGGTCCCTCCCTGATACCGAGAGTAGACGCCCGCGCTGAGGCTGGCTGCCAGGGTGGTCATGACGATCAGGGTGATCGCGATGAAGGCGGTGGAGATGGCCACAGCCAGGCCGGTGGAGACGTAGCGGCGGCCGTGGGTGCGCAGGTTGGCGCTCAGGAGTGTGCTTGTTGCAGACATGGGTGAAGCCTCTGGTTCGTGTGGGGCGCTCAGCGAAGCGACGCGGCCAGCGAGTCGGCGGTGACGTCACGCAGGTCGGAGACGACCTGACCGTCGCGGCAGACGAGGACGCGGTCCGCGTAGGCTGCCGTCCTCGTGTCGTGAGTGACCATGATGACGCTTTGCCCCAGTTCGTCAACCGCCCGTCGCAGGAGCTCCATGACCTCTCCCGTCGAGCGGGAGTCGAGGTTGCCGGTGGGTTCGTCCGCGACGATGACGGCCGGGCGGCTCATGAGGGCGCGGGCGACGGCGACGCGCTGCTGCTGGCCGCCCGACATCTCGGAGGGCCGGTGGTCCAGGCGGTCTCCGATGCCCAGGGAGGCGACGATCATGTCGAACCAGGCGGGGTCGGGAGTGGCACCCGCCAGGCGCATCGGGAGAAGGATGTTGGCGCGGGCGTCCAGGGTGGGAACCAGGTTGAAGGACTGGAACACGAAGCCAATGCGGTCGCGCCGCAGCTTCGTCAGCGCGGTGTCATTCAGGGCCGTGATGTCGGTCCCCTCGACGTAGACGCGCCCGGAGGTGGGGGCGTCGAGACCGGCGAGAATGTGCATCATCGTCGACTTGCCGGATCCGGAGGGACCCATGATTGCGGTGAACTCACCGGCGCCGAAGCCGACGGTCACGTCGACGAGGGCGCGCACCTGGGCGTCTCCCTGCCCGTAGAGCTTGGAGACGGCCTGAAGCTGAACGATCGGCATGGCCTGCCCGCTTTGGGGCGCCGCGTAGGCTGGGGCCCCTTGGGGAGCCGGGTAGGCCGGGGCTCCCTGGGGTGCGGGATAGGCCGGGGCTCCCTGGGGCGCCGCGTAGGCTGGAGTCCCTTGAGGCGCCGGATAGGCCGGGGCACCCTGGGGCGCGGCTTGGGGCGGGACGGGAACGTAGTTTGTGCTCATGTCCCCATCCTGCTTCTCCACTCGCCTGAGCGCTAGGGGTAGCTACCCTGATTACCCCCTGAATCCCCCCGGGGGAAGCGTCAGGACTCGCTCGGCTCCCACTCCTCGTCGCCGCGCAGGATCAGTCCCCGGTACCGGTTGATCGCCGCACCCACGTCGATGAGGCGCGGGCGCGCGAGGAACGCCGGATAGGGGCGGGCACCGAACTTGCAGACCGCGTCGAGCCCTTCAGACGCCAGCCGCCTGCCCAGCTTCGCCATCAGGTCGACCAGGTCCTGCTTCCCCGCCATCTCCTCGAGGACCCCGCGCACGCACCACGCGATGGCTTCGGCCTGGCCGGGGTCGAGGACCGCCTCGACGTCAGAGATATCGACGACCTGCCGATCCACGGTCAGGGCGTGCGTACCGGTTGCCTTCGTGCGAGGACGGTCCACTCGCGCTTTGGCGAGAGGGACCCGGGGCGCGCTGTCCCAGGAGGCGGGGGCATCGGTGCGGGGACGCGGAAGATCGGCGGCAACCTGCTTGGCGCGTTCGGTGACGTCGAGACAGCGGTAGTTGTCCATCATGAGGACGCGGTCGGCGGCGTCCAGGAAGGCACCCGAGCCACCGACCACCATGATGAGCGAGGTCCCGGCCCCGGTCAGGGAGGACACTCGGTCCACGAGCGGGGTGATCGGTTCCTTGTCGGCGGCGACCAGGTCACGCATGCGGGTGTCCCGAATGAGGAGGTTCGTCGCTGAGGTGTCCTCGTCGATGAGAAGGCTGCGCGCACCCAGCTGCAGGGACTCGATGATCGAGGCGGCCTGCGACGTCGAACCCGAGGCGTTCTCCGTCGAGAAGTTGGTGGTGTCGATGCCGCCGGGCAGGTGACTGATGAAGGCAGAGATGTCGACGCCCGTCACGGCTCGCCCGTCGGCGGCACGCACCTTCGTGGCGCTCGGATCGGTTGCGACCAGCTCACGGCCATCGCCCGGCACGTGGGCGTAGACGCCGCGGGCAATCGCCTCCAGCAGGGTCGACTTTCCGTGGTAGCCTCCGCCCACGATCAGCGTCAGCCCCCGCGGGATCGCCATGCCCGACACGTCGCCCGCGTGCGGCAGGCTCACGGATACGCGAAGCGAGTCGGGGGAGTGGAAGGCGACGACCCCGTCGCCGGTCAGGGGCGCCTCGGAAACCCCCGAGCGGCGCGCCAGGAGGGAGTCGTCGGCGACGAAGGTCACCCACCCGTTGGTTTCCAGCTGTTCCTGCAGCGCCCGATGGTCCTCGTAGGAGGCAATGTGGGCCAGCAAACGGGAGCGCTTGCGCGTCGTATCCGGGTCGTGCGACACGAAGTCGAAGCAGTCCATGACGACGTTGGGAACGTCCACGTCAAAGAGTCGAGCCGCGCTCTTACCGAGGATCGTGCGCCCGCGGGCCGGGAGCTTGACCTGGAAGCGGACCTCGACGCGATCGGGAAGCACGCTGGCGTAGGAGCGCTGCAGGATGAGGGCACCCGCGCGGGCGATCGACACGTCGCGCGCTCCCCGAGCGCGGATGGCCTCGTCGAAGGCACGGGCCAGGAAGTCAGCGGCCGCCAGGCGTGCATCCGGCGAGGCCAGGGCCTCCTCCGGCAGCCCCATCGCCTGGGGGGTCGCGTAGGCTCGTAGCGCCGTGGGCGGAGCAAAGGGGTCGGCTTGGACGTGATCGATCGCGAGGGTGAAGTCACCGTAGTCCCAGGCTCCGGCGACTTTCTTGTAGAAGCCGTAGGGGCGTCCGTCGGCGTGGCGCAGCTGATCCAGCAGGTCCGCGTCGGTTCCGGCGACTGAGCGGGAGGGGGCCTCGTATCGGGGGGTCATGCCCTCAAGAATACAGGTGGACCTCCCGGCTGCGAGGCAGTGGCCTGCGTCCGGGCCGAGGCGCCGGCGCCCGCGCGGGGCTCACACGGCGTTCTGGGCCGCTTGAATGAGGTACCACACGACGTAGGCGACGCCAAGAAGCTGGAGGACAACCATGACCGCCGAGACGCCGAGGGCGACCCTGGTCATGGTTCGCACATCCGAGGGCGCATCGGCAGAGCGCGCCCTTGCCGCCAGGACGATCGCCCAGATCATCGACGACACCGACACGACGAGAAACAGGGTGAACCAGCTGAGGAGGGACAGGACGATGACCGTGATCGAGTAGACTCGCAAGCCCTCGAAGCGAGCGGCCGCGAAGGCGGGCTGATCAGCGGGACCACCGCGCGGCGATTCGCCATCGGCTGGCCGGGCCGCGAGGCTCGAAGCGCCCGGCGTCGTGGGATCGTTCATGGGCAACTCCATCATGTCGCTGGCGATACTCCCCTCAGTGTAGCCCTCGCCGCTGCGCCGACAATGGGCACGCAGGTGAAGAATGTGCGGGCACCCGCCTCGCGTCGGTCACTCGACCAGTCCCTAATGCGGATAGAGCATGAAGAGTGCGATGATCCCGATCACGATGAGGAGCTGGAGAACAACCATGATGATGGTCACCAGGCGAGCAGCATTCACCAGGCTCCGCACGCCGGAGGGAACCTCCTCGCCGCGCGCCTTTCCCGCGAGGATGATCGCCCAGATCATCGCCGGGACCGACATGAAGATGTGGAAGAGGAACCAGCTGAGGACCGACAGGACGATGGCGACGATCGCCTGCGTTCGCATGCCGTCGTACCCGGAGTCGTACGGAGCCACGTATCCTGGCTGGCCATACACCGGCTGCCCGTAGCCGTACGGGGCCTGCCCATATCCGTACGGAGTCTGCCCATATCCGTATTGGGCCTGCCCGTAGGCCCCCTGTCCGTAGCCGTACGGGGCCTGGTCATATCCGGGCTGGGAGTGACCGTACTGAGGTGCCTGCCAGGTCGGGGCCTGGCCGCCGGGAGGCAGGGAGGCGTAAGGGTTCGAGGGATCGGTCACGGGTTGCTCCTCACTGCATCGCTACCAAGGTCTCGGATCATCCTAGCCGACGCGTGCCTCCTCGCCGCCGGTCGCTCAGGAATACGCCTGCACCCAGGTGGCAAACAGCGCCATGATGAGCGCGGAGCCAATGAGAACGAGGAAGGTGGACACGAGGATCACCCCGGTAATCACCCCGTGAGCAATCGTGCACGCCTTGGCGGCCGAACGAGCACGCTCGACCTCGGCCGCGACGTCCATCGGGGCGCCGTACAGCCGGACCTCTTCCATCAGCTTGTCGGCCCAGAACCACATGCCGCCGGAGAGGAACATGCCGCCGAAGAGAAAACTCAGGTAGGAGAACATGCGGGCCGTCGACGCGTTCGAACGAATCTTCTCGATCGCGGGGTTGAGCGCGTACATCGGCTGGGAGAAGGGGGCCTGGCGCGCATACGTCCCCTGTGCTCCCTGGCCCGCGCCCGCGAACTCACCCGCTCGGCGGCCGAAGGTCTCGTCCTCCGATGCCTGGTATTCCGTGGAATCACTCATCGGTCGCTCCTCATCCGTGTGCCAACCTTCCCGCCCATCGTAACGCACGGGTCCCGCGACCCCGGGAGGCGAACCTAGACGCCGCGACCGAGTCGGGGTACAAGAAGCTGCGGATTGTGCGCACCAATGGAAGCGGGGCCCGGGGAGCGTGATGCTCCCCGGGCCTCACACTCGCGGTCTGCTCAGGAGAACGCGCCGGAACCCGCTTCGGTGAGGGCGATAATGATCGGAATGATGATGACGAAAACGAGGAATACGGCAATGATGACGCCGTGAATGATCGTGCAGATCTTGGCGGCCGAACGCGCGCCCTGAACGTCGGTCACGACGTCCATCGGCGCACCGTAGGCCTGGGCCTCTTCCATCAGCTTGTTCGCCCAGAACCACATGCCGCCGGACAGGAACATGCCGCCGAACAGGAAGCTCAGGAACGAGAGCATGCGGGCCGTCGACGCGTTCGAACGAATCTTCTCAACCGCGGGGTTGAGCGCGTACATCGGCTGGCCGTATGCCTGCTGTCCGTACGCCTGCTGTCCGTAGGCGGGCTGTCCCTGCGGGGCCTGCTGTCCGTAGGCGGGCTGCTCCGGAGACGGAGACGAGGGGTACGGGTTCGTGGGATCACTCATAGAAAACTCCAACTGGACGCGATCATCGGATACGGGGTTCATCGTAACCTATGCTCCATCCCAAAGAAAAACGAGTGATGCAGCCAACTTCTGCCGCCTTCTTGTCGCAAGCGCAACGACCCGTGGCCTCCTCGCGCCGACCCCGCCCGATCCCACGAGGGCCGAGGCGGCGCGCCACTCGTCAGAGGTTTTCGGACATCAGAGGTTCTCGGAGATGATGAGAGCTGCGATGAGAACGACCTGAAGCGCAAAGCCCCCTACCGCGATGCCTCGCGCGATGTGCGCCTTGGTGACGACGTCGGCAGGCGCCCCGATCTCGCGCACTCGCCGACACAGGCGCTGGCCGCGTGCCCACGCGGCGGCCAAGAAGAGCAGCGGCGTGGTGAAGAAACCAATGACGGCGAAGACGATGACGAAGGTCGCCTCCGACTTGGCCTGGGAGATGGCCAACTGCTGCAGGGAGGGCATCTGCTGCGGGGGCGGAAACTGCTCATACCCCACCGGCTGGAGGCCGTAGGGAGGCGCCGGCTGAGCCCCGTACCCCGCAGGCGGCGCGACCGGCTGGGCCCCGTACCCCGCGGGCGGCGTAGAGGATGGCTGTTGCTGCCCGCCATAGGGGGCCCACATGCTCGGATTCGTTGCTCCGCTCACACCGCTCACCCCTCAGACGTAGGAGGGGTCGAGGAGGGCCAGCAAGAGGGGAATCCCGATGAGGAGGACGAAGCCAACCACCTCGACGAGCGTACACACGATCGCTGTCGTGCGCGCGCCCTGGAGGTCTCTGACCACGTCGGCCGGTGCGTCCACCATCTGCGCCTCTTTCATCAGGCTGCCACCCCAGATCCAGGCACCTACCGAGAGGATCGGCCCGAGGGTCACGAAACTCACGAACGCCATGATGCGCACCATCGATGCATTCGAGCGAACACGCTCAACCGCGGGATTGAGCCGGTAAGCGGTTTGACCATAGACGGGCTGGCCGTACGCGGGCTGATCGTAGGCTCCCTGCGGCTGCCCATAGGGCGACTGGACACCGGGCTGGCCCCCACCGTATCCCGCCTGCCCCGAGCCGTAGGGCGGCTGGGCACCGTAGGATCCCTGCTGATCGTAGGGCGACTGCCCGTAGCCGCCGGGCGTGCCGTAGGGATTCATCGGATCACTCATTGCTCTCTCCGGTCCAACGTGGGGTACTTGCCTCCCACATCATACGAGCCTCCGGCGAAAAACAAGAGTGCGCCCTCACAGCATGCAGGACACGCAGCCCTCGACCTCGGTGCCCTCCAGGGCCATCTGACGCAGACGCATGTAGTACAGGGTCTTGATTCCCTTCCTCCACGCGTAGATGTAGGACTTGTTCAGGTCGCGCGTCGTCACCGTGTCCGGGTAGAACAGGGTGAGCGACAGGCCCTGGTCGACGTGCTGGGTGGCCACCGCGTAGGTGTCGATGATCTTCTCCGGGCCGATCTCGTACGCGTCCTGGTAGTACTGGAGGTTCTCGTTCGACATGTAGGGCGCGGGATAGTAGACGCGACCGATCTTGCCTTCCTTGCGGATCTCGACCCGCGACACGATCGGGTGAATCGATGACGTCGAGTTGTTGATGTAGGAGATCGACCCCGTCGGCGGAACCGCCTGGAGATTCTGGTTGTACATGCCGTAGCGCGCCACGTCGGAGGCCAGCGCCTCCCAGTCCTGCCGGGTTGGAACGTGGATCGACGAGGCCGCAAGCAGTTCGCGGCACTTGTCCGTGGTCGGCTCCCACGCCTCGTCAATGTACTTGCGGAAGAACTCACCGGACGCGTACGTCGAGTCCTCGAAGCCCTCGAAGGTCTCCCCACGCTCGCGCGCGATCGTGCACGAGGCCTTGATCGCCTCGTAGAGGACGGTCATGAAGTAGATGTTCGTGAAGTCCAGCGCCTCCTCGCTGCCGTAGTACACGTGCTCCCGGGCCAGGTAGCCGTGCAGGTTCATCTGCCCCAGACCGATGGCGTGGCTCATCGCGTTGCCTCGCGCGATCGAGGGGACCGCACCGATGTCGGACAGGTCCGACACGGCCGTCAGCCCCCGGATAGCGGTCTCGATCGTCTTGGAAAAGTCCGGGGAATCCATGGTCTTGGCAATGTTCAACGACCCAAGGTTGCAGGAGATGTCCTTGCCGACGTGCGCATACGACAGGTCGTCGTTGTACGTCGAAGCCTCCGAGACCTGCAGGATCTCCGAGCACAGGTTCGACATGGTGATGCGCCCCCTGATGGGGTTCGCCGCATTCACCGTGTCTTCGAAGACGATGTAGGGGTAGCCGGACTCGAACTGGATCTCCGCGATCGTCTGGA
>ERZ772948.284-NODE-284-length-32495-cov-5.058323_pt1 | contig 32495 bp, 34 predicted proteins | sample MGYA00511945_ERZ772948 | MGnify/ENA primary metagenome ERZ772948 (study PRJEB29015, sample SAMEA2737927) | human oral metagenome | biome: human oral; feature: human-associated habitat; material: dental | place: China | collected 2141 ... | reverse complement strand
AGATTTTTCAACAGGATTTAAAAATCCAACATCTGGAAATCTCAATGTCATGTTTAACGGGATTTACGCAGCGCAAAACAAGCAAAGTTTCTTGTTTGCTGGTAAGGAAGTAGAAACTTCAGGAAATCCTTTGGCACACGCTATTCTGCGTGGTGGGCTTGATGAGTATGGAAAAAATATTCCAAACTATTACTATGATAATTTGCTGGATACGATTGACCAATATGAAAAAATGGGTTTGGAAAATCCTTTCATCATCATCGATACTAATCATGATAACTCAGGCAAGCGTTATTTAGAACAAATTCGGATTGTCCGTCAAACCCTAATCAATCGTGATTGGAATGAGAAAATCAAAAAGGTCGTACGTGGCTTTATGATTGAGTCTTACTTAGAAGACGGTCGTCAAAATGAGCCTGAAGTATTTGGAAAATCCATTACAGACCCTTGTCTAGGTTGGGATAATACAGTCAGATTAGTCAAGGAAATTTATACGACCCTATCTAAAAATGAAAAATAAAAAAGATGAGGAGCGGATTTGTAAAAGCTGATAGTATCGGCGCATTAAAGTCCCACTCAACTACTGCATACAGAGTTTTATTTTAGAAAGTAATGAGTCTGGAACATTTGTCCCAGCCTCTTTTTAAAAAGATGATTAAAGGACACGGAATTGATATAGAAGAAATTTCTTCTATTCAAAAAGTTTATGAAAAAAATGCTCGCTTCGCCAAGAAAGTTTTGACTGTTGCAGAATTTGCACGGTTTGAAGAACTTTCTGGTAGGCGAAAAATGGAATATTTGGCAGGACGTTGGTCTGCTAAAGAGGCTTTTTCTAAAGCATGGGGGACTGGAATTGGTTGTGTCACTTTTCAGGATTTAGAAATTTTAAACAATGAAAAGGGAGCGCCTATTTTTACTAAGTCGCCTTTTTCTGGCAAGGTCTGGGTGTCACTCAGCCACACAGATAATGTCGTTACAGCTAGTGTTATTTTGGAGGAACATCATGAAAACGAGTAATCATCGGCCTGCTAAGGCTATTGTGGATTTGGCTGCTATTCAATTTAATATTAAACAAATTGCAGCGCATATCCCAGACAATGTAGAAAAATGGGCTGTTGTCAAGGCAGATGCCTATGGTCACGGTGCAGTTGCTGTTACGCAATCTATTGAGTCAATTGTGGATGGCTTTTGTGTTTCTAATATTGATGAAGCAGTAGAGTTGAGAGAAGCTGCTATTTTAAAAAAAATTCTGGTTTTAGGAGTATCAACTATCCAGTCTGTTCCATTGGCAATTAAATATAAGATTACTTATACGGTGGCTAGTTTAGAATGGATTGATTTACTCTTGAAGTCAGACATAGACCTAACTGGACTGGTTGTTCATATAAAAATTGATTCTGGAATGGGGCGGATTGGTTTTCGAAATAGCCAAGACGCTCAAGAAGCGATTCATCGTTTGGAAAAGGCAGGTGCTCAGGTCGAAGGAATTTTCACCCATTTTGCGACAGCTGATGAAGCAGATACGCAAAAATTTGAGGCACAGTTAGCACGTTTTAAAGAAATTTTAGGGCAATTAGAAACTATTCCACCGATTGTTCACGCTAGTAATTCGGCAACGACTCTGTGGCATGCAGATACTGTGATGAATGCGGTGCGTCTGGGTGATATTATCTATGGTCTCAATCCTAGCGGTCGTACCTTGCAGCTTCCTTATGAAATGAAGCCGGCTCTTTCTCTAGTTTCAGAATTGGTTCATGTCAAACAGCTGGAAGCAGGGGCAGATGTGGGGTATGGAGCGACTTATACAAGTGAAAATTCGCAGTATATTGGAACGATTCCGTTGGGATATGCAGACGGTTGGACGCGAGATATGCAAGGGTTTGATGTTCTGATTGACGGACAATCTTGTCCTATTGTTGGGCGGGTGTCTATGGATCAGATTACTGTTCGTCTACCTAAAGCTTATCCTATTGGTACACCTGTCGTTTTTATCGGAGAAAGCAGTAAAAAATCTATTTCGGCAACAGATGTGGCAGAAAAACGAGGAACAATCAACTACGAGGTGGTTTGCTTGATTAGTGATCGTGTGCCTAGAGTTTATAAAAATTGATTGAAACTAAAAAGCAGTTGGAAAAATCTAGAGAGCTATTTTCAGCATGGTTGTTCCAATCTGCTTTTACAAACTCTTGAAAAACAGAACTGAAAGAGGAATTATGAATTTACACCAACCTTTAACGGTTCTGCCGGGTGTAGGACCGAAATCTGCTGAAAAGTTTACTAGGCTGGGAATTGAAAACCTACAGGATTTACTACTCTATTTTCCATTTCGCTATGAAGATTTTAAAAGTAAGAATGTGTTAGAACTGGAAGATGGTGAAAAGGCGGTTATCTCAGGACTTGTCGTTACGCCAGCCAATGTCCAGTATTATGGCTATAAACGTAATCGTCTACGTTTTACTATAAAGCAAGGCGAAGTGGTGCTTGCAGTCAACTTCTTTAACCAACCTTATCTAGCAGACAAGGTGGAGGTTGGCTCAACCATTGCTATTTTCGGCAAATGGGATAAGGCAAAAGCTAGTTTGACCGGGATGAAAATTCTAGCACAAGTAGAAGATGATTTGCAGCCAGTCTATCGAGTGGCTCAAGGGATTAGTCAAGCCAGTTTGGTGAAGGTCATTAAGACAGCTTTCGACCAAGGATTAGAATTACTGCTAGAAGAAAACCTGCCTCAAGTTCTGTTAGAACGCTATCAGTTGCTAGGACGGAGTCAGGCAGTACGGGCGATGCATTTTCCAAAAAACTTAACAGAGTACAAACAAGCTTTGCGTCGGATCAAGTTTGAAGAGCTTTTTTACTTTCAAATGCAATTGCAAGTTCTCAAATGTGAAACAAAAGATGTTAGTCAGGGCTTAATTATTCCTTGGCAGGCAGACTTGCTAGAAAAGAAAAAAGCTACTCTACCTTTTGAGTTAACGGTTGCTCAAGAGCGCAGTCTAAACGAGATTTTACAGGATATGAAATCGCCAGCTCACATGAACAGGCTCTTGCAGGGAGATGTCGGAAGCGGAAAGACGGTAGTTGCAGGTTTAGCTATGTATACTACTTATACAGCTGGTTTGCAGTCTGCTCTTATGGTACCGACTGAAATTTTGGCAGAGCAGCATTTTGATAGTTTGAGCCAACTTTTTCCTGAACTGCGGATAATTCTGTTGACAGGGGGAATGAAGCCAGCAGAACGCAGACAAGCACTAGAAGCAATTGAGGCTGGTCAGGTGGATATGATCGTCGGAACTCATGCTTTGATTCAAGAAAGTGTGACATATCATCAGCTTGGTCTGGTGATTATTGATGAACAGCACCGTTTTGGAGTGGGACAGAGACGAATTTTGCGGGAAAAAGGAAATAATCCTGATGTGCTCATGATGACTGCAACGCCCATTCCTAGGACGCTTGCTATTACTGCTTTTGGTGATATGGATGTGTCAATTATTGACCAAATGCCAGCTGGGCGTAAGCCGATTATCACTCGTTGGGTCAAGCATGAGCAGCTGGAAGTAGTTCTGGATTGGTTGAGGAAAGAGCTGGAACGAGGCGCTCAGGTCTATGTCATCTCTCCTTTGATTGAGGAGTCAGAAGCGCTGGATCTAAAAAATGCGATTGCTTTGGAAGAGGAATTAAGGGCTTATTTTGGTGAGAAAGCTCGCGTGGCTCTGCTACATGGTAAAATGAAGAGTGATGAAAAAGATGCCATTATGCAGGATTTTAAGGAAGAGAAAACGGACATTCTGGTTTCCACGACTGTTATTGAAGTCGGTGTCAATGTCCCCAATGCTACGGTCATGCTAATCATGGATGCGGATCGATTTGGGCTCAGTCAGCTCCACCAGTTACGTGGTCGGGTAGGACGTGGAGACAAGCAATCTTATGCGGTTCTCGTGGCTAATCCTAAGACAGAATCCGGCAAGAAACGTATGAAAATCATGACGGAAACGACTAACGGTTTCGTCTTGGCTGAGGAAGATTTGAAAATGCGTGGTTCTGGTGAAATCTTCGGCACTCGTCAGTCCGGTTTGCCGGAATTTCAGGTGGCAGATATTGTAGAGGATTATCCAATTTTAGAGGAGGCCAGAAAAGTCGCCATTCAAATTGTGTCCACTCCTGATTGGCGAACGAATGCAGATTGGCATATTGTAGCGCTTCATTTGGACAAGCAGGACTACTTGGATTGATTTTAGTTTATCATCATATATAAACCAAAAAACTTCACCATTTGGATGAAGTTTTTTAAATTAAGTTTTCTGAAAGAAATCTATAAGCCTGCTTTAAGTTTTTCGGGCTATACTAAATTCATCAAAAAGAAAGAGGTAAGTCCAATGACAGTAAACATTAAAGTACATTATAACAAAACATTCAAAAAATCAGGAAAGGAATCAGAAATATATGGCAAATAACTAAAAACAAAAGAGCTAAAAACTTTTTTTCATAAATCTCCTAAACATAAAATATCCTAAGAAGCTTCGAAATATCGGAGCTTCTTATCTATGTAAAATTAACCTTCAATATAGTTTCTTAAGGCTTGTCCTCGCAGCCCAGCATTCAGAGCAATCAAGAGTTTGATACGAGCTTTAGGTGCATTGAGTTCTTTGACAAACATAATGCCTGATTCGTGTAACTTCACGCCGCCCCCTTCATAAGCATAAACTGGCTCTGCAATCCCGTTAAAGCAACGTGATACAAGTGCAATTGGAAGACCGAAAGCAGTCATGTGACTGAGCTTTTGGGCAACTTCTTGTGGAAGATTCCCAGCACCAAAGGCTTCAACGATGAGACCGTTTATCTTTTCCAAGTCTAGCATATCAAGCAGTTCAGTTTTCATTCCAGCATAGGCTGGGATAATCGGTACTAACCCAGAAATTTTATCTAAATGAAAACGAACGCGTGGTTCAGCTGTTTTGAAATAGAGGATTTCTTGCTTCATAATCAATCCGAGTGGTCCATGAGTTGGCGTTTGAAAAGTGCTGACATTGGTTGTATGCGTTTTGGTCACGTATTTGGCAGCATGGATTTCATCATTCATAACCACCAGAACGCCTTTTCCGCGTGCTTTGTCATCACTTGCTACACGAAGTGCAGATAAGTAATTGTAGACTCCGTCACTTCCTAGTTCGTTGGAGCTTCGCATGGCACCGGTCAAGACGACAGGGATATCTGGAAGTTCCATGGTATCCAAAAAATAAGCTGTTTCTTCCAGAGTGTCCGTTCCATGAGTAATGACAACCCCGTCAAAATGTTTCCCGTCTGTCTTGGTTTTTTGATACAATTGTAGCATGTGCTGCGGTGTTATATGAGGGCTAGGAATATTGAAAACATCCAGAGCCGTCACTTGAATGCCTTCTAGAGGAACTGCAACATGGTTCATGGGATTGTGTTCGTTTGTGATGACTTTTCCAGTAGTATCCGCCTGCATGGAAATAGTACCGCCAGTATGTAAAACTAGAATTCTTTTGGTCATAAGTGAGCTTCTCCTGAATCTATGCTATAATTATTGTATCATAAAAGAAAGAGATGAGAAATGAATGGAAATTAAAGCAGTCTTTTTTGATATTGATGGGACGTTAGTAAATGATAGTCGAACGGTCTTGAAATCCACAGAACAAGCAATTCATAGTTTAAAACAGCAAGGTATTTTAGTTGGTTTAGCGACAGGTCGGGGTCCATTTTTTGTCCAATCTTTTATGGAGCAGTTGGATTTGGACTTTGCAGTAACCTATAATGGACAATATATTTTTTCAAAAGATAAAGTCATTTCTGCGAAGCCAATTGATAAAACCAGTTTGCGTCACCTGATTCAGTATGCTCGCCAGCATAAAATAGAAATCTCGTTTGGAACAAAATCAGGAGTGATTGGCTCTAAAATCATGAGCTTTGGCATGAGCAAGTTTTCTCAATGGACCAGTCGTTTTGTTCCGAAGAAGATGGCATACTTGGTAAATAAAAGTTTCAACAATGTGGTTAGCAAGGCACTTCCTCAACAGCAGGATGATTTATTGAAATCCATTCAAGAGCCGATTTATCAAGTACTGATGCTGGCAACACCAAAAGAAACACAAGCTATCGAAGCGGATTTTCCAGATTTAAAGTTTACTCGTAGCAGTCCTTTCGCAGCTGATATCGTCAATCAAGGAATGTCAAAGTTAGAAGGAATTAAGCTGGTCGGAAAAGAATACGGTTTTGACATCAATCAAGTCATGGCTTTTGGTGATTCTGATAATGATGTTGAGATGTTAGCGGGCGTTGGTATGTCTATTGCCATGGGAAATGGAACCAGTCGAGTGAAAGAAGTTGCAAAACACACGACCAGCAGCAATAGTCAGGACGGGATTCATAAAGCTTTGGAACACTTTGGCATTTTAGCGAGTGAAAAAGTCTTTATCAGTAGTGACCACCATTTTAATAAGGTCAAAGAATTTCATGGGACAATGGACGAATGCACACAGGAAGAACCCATTCTGTGGACACCAGAAGGTGCTCGTCACCGTGCAGGCTTCAAGGTAGAAGAACTAGTGGAATTTTTACGAGCAGCCAGTCCTTCTGAAGAGGTCTTTGAGCAGTCTGTTCAATCTTTGCACGAAGCTGTGAACAAAGCTGCTGAAAAAGTCAAAAAGAAGAGCAAAGCAGAGATGTCTCTCGTTGGGCAAGTAGATGCACTGATTGATATGTTGTATTTTACCTATGGCAGTTTTGTGTTAATGGGAGTGGATCCGGAATACTTGTTTGAGATTGTCCACCGAGCCAATATGGGTAAACTCTTCCCAGATGGCAAAGCGCACTTTGACCCAGTTACTCATAAAATTTTAAAACCAGATGATTGGGAAAAAAATTATGCACCGGAACCTGCTATCAAAAAAGAGCTTGAACGTCAAATTCAAGCCTATCAACGAAATTGTGAAAAAAATGAAGAATAAAAAAGAGGAGAGACTGGTTTATGCCAATCTCTCTTTATCTTTGTATTATAATGTTTTTTCTTTATCACGGACAACAAGCAAGTCAACTTTTGCGTGACGCAAGATGTATTCAGATGAAGAGCCAACCAGTAACCGTTCAAAGGCGTTAAGCCCAGTAGCACCAACCATGATGAGGTCAACTTTTTGTTCTTCTGGAATATCTGTTGCAAGAAGGGTTTTCGGATTTCCCATTTCAACAACTGTGACAACATTTCCCACACCAGCTTCTTTGGCTTTTTCAGCATATTGATCCATGAGTTTTTTTGCGTCTTCTTGTAATTCTTCATAGACTTCTGCATCAAATGTAGAAACGCTTTGCAAGGCACGTGTATCAATTACATGGGCAATCGTTAGGCGTGAATTATTTCTCAGCGCCACATTTACGCCCTTTTCAAAAGCAAGCTCAGCTTCGTGAGAACCGTCAACAGCGACCATAATGTTTTGATATCTTTGTAGCATAGGAATACCTCCATTCTTTCTTTAGTTATATTGTAACCCTTTACATGAAAAAAGTAAAGCATTTTCATGCAGGCTTTACAAGAAGTTTTTTAGATTTTTTAGAAAAATTGCGTTATAATAAATTGACCCTTTTGAAATGAGGAAAAATTCGATGAAAGAATTTAATAAATCAACAAAATTAGAACATGTGGCTTATGATATTCGGGGCCCCGTCTTAGAAGAAGCTATGCGGATGCGTGCAAATGGTGAGAAAATCCTTCGGTTGAACACAGGAAACCCAGCTGAGTTTGGTTTTACAGCGCCAGATGAGGTGATTCATGACTTGATTATGAATGCGCGTGATAGCGAGGGATATTCGGACTCGAAAGGGATTTTTTCTGCTCGGAAAGCTATTATGCAATATTGTCAATTGAAAAATATTCCTAATGTTGATATTGATGATGTCTACCTTGGAAATGGAGTCAGCGAGTTGATTGTCATGTCTATGCAAGGTTTGCTGGATAATGGCGATGAGGTATTGGTTCCGATGCCGGACTATCCACTCTGGACCGCAGCGGTCAGTTTAGCAGGAGGGAATGCTGTTCACTATCTTTGTGATGAAGCTGCTGATTGGTATCCGGATATTAATGACATCAAATCAAAAATTACCTCTAATACAAAGGCTATTGTCGTTATCAACCCCAACAATCCGACAGGAGCTTTGTATCCTAAAGAGGTGTTGGAAGAACTTGTTGAAGTTGCGCGGCAAAACAACTTGATTATTTTTGCAGATGAGATTTATGACCGTTTAGTGATGGACGGTGAGAAACATACGGCTATCGCCAGTTTGGCTCCTGACCTCTTTTGTGTCAGCATGAACGGCTTGTCTAAATCACACCGTATCGCGGGTTTTCGTGTCGGGTGGATGGTGTTATCTGGTCCTAAATATCACGTGAAAGATTATATTGAAGGGCTAAACATGCTATCCAATATGCGTTTGTGCTCAAACGTCTTATCTCAGCATGTGGTACAAACGTCGCTTGGTGGTTATCAATCAGTCGATGAATTGCTGCTTCCTGGTGGGCGCATTTATGAGCAACGAAACTTTATTTACAAGGCTATCAATGAAATTCCAGGCTTGTCAGCAACCAAACCTAAAGCGGGGCTTTATATTTTCCCTAAAATTGACAGAGAAATGTACCGAGTGGACGATGATGAGCAATTCGTGCTTGATTTCTTAAAGCAAGAAAAGATTTTGCTGGTGCACGGACGAGGCTTTAACTGGAAAGATCCAGATCATTTCCGGATTGTTTATCTGCCTCGTGTAGATGAATTGGCACAAATTCAAGAGAAGATGACTCGTTTCTTAAGGCAATATCGGAGATGACGAAGAGCAGCCGAAAGGTTGCTTTTTTGTTGCTTAAATAAAAGAGTAATAAGCTTAGCAGGACTAATTGCACACAATTGTATCTCAATAAACAATTTTCAGATAATTGTTGAAGATTAAAGCGCTTTATGATATAATCAATAAGATTATATGCGAGGTAAATTATGGCAAACTTATTAGCAAAAACACGAAAAATTACATCTATTTTGCGTCGTTCAGATGAGCGATTACAAGATGAATTACCTTACAATGCAATTACCCAGCAGCTAGCTGAAATTATGGATTGCAATGCCTGCATTGTAAACAGTAAAGGGCGTCTTTTGGGGTATTTCATGCGCTACAAGACGAATAATGACCGAGTGGAAGCATTTTATCAAACGAAAATCTTCCCAGAAGAATATGTTCGCACAGCGAATTTAATGTATGACACAGAAGCCAATCTTCCTGTCAATCATGATTTGTCAATTTTTCCAGTCGAAACCAAAGATGAATTTCCAGATGGCTTGACGACAATTTCACCTATCCACGTTTCAGGGATTCGCTTAGGGACCTTGATTGTTTGGCGCAATGATAAAGAATTTGACGATGATGATCTAATCTTAGTAGAAATTGCAAGTACAGTGGTTGGTATTCAGTTACTCAATTTCCAACGAGAAGAAGATGAAAAAAATATTCGTCGCAGAACAGCGGTAACCATGGCTGTGAATACTTTGTCTTATTCAGAATTACGAGCTGTTTCAGCTATTTTGGGTGAATTAAACGGCAATGAAGGTCAGTTAACAGCATCGGTCATTGCGGATCGTATTGGCATCACTCGCTCAGTGATTGTCAATGCTCTACGCAAACTAGAGAGTGCAGGTATTATTGAAAGTCGCTCTCTAGGAATGAAAGGAACCTATCTTAAAGTCCTTATTCCAGATGTCTTTGAAGAGATTAAAAAGAGAGATTACTGATGACAAAAGCATTGATTTCGATTGATTATACGGTGGATTTTGTAGCGGATGATGGGAAGTTAACAGCAGGTACACCAGCTCAGGCGATTTCTAAAACTATCGCACAGGTAACAAAGGTTGCTTTTGATCGAGGCGATTATATCTTTTTTGCCATTGATGCCCATGATGAAGGGGATATTTTTCACCCAGAGAGTAAACTCTTTCCACCACATAACATCAAAGGCACTAGTGGACGTAACCTTTATGGACCGTTGGCGGATTTTTATCAGGAGCATAAAGCAGATTCTCGCGTCTTTTGGATGGATAAACGGCATTATTCAGCTTTTTCGGGAACAGATTTGGATATTCGTCTGCGAGAAAGAAAAGTTGACACGGTGATTTTGACTGGTGTTCTGACGGATATTTGCGTTCTCCACACAGCTATTGATGCCTATAATTTAGGGTATCAAATTGAGGTGGTAGAGTCTGCTGTAGCTTCTCTTTCGGAGGAAAATCATAAATTTGCACTAAACCACTTGCAAAATGTTTTAGGTTCGACTATAATAGATAACAATTTAAAAGTAAAAAAGCAGTAGAGTAGGCTTGTTGACTTGAACAGAGAGTGCTGAAAGCTGAGAGCAGCACCAAGGAAGCAAAATCCGAAGAACATACTGTCAATGATATAATGGTTTTTTCTATGCTATTTATGGTAAAGGATGATATTGTCTGAAACTATTAGATCATTGTAAATAATTTGTGTGAATCAAAGCACAAACGTCTGCTCACGTTACGAGCTAGAGGTTGCAATGCAACGAATAACAGTGGTACCACGGCTTTCGTCTGTTTTACAGGCGGAAGCCGTTTTTCTATAGCTCTGAATGTTTTAGCGTTTAGAGCTATGGTCATAGATTTACGTAGTAAAGTCAATGTTCCTTATAATTCTTAGTACTTAGAGGAGCGGTTGCAATTTTGTCAGTTGGACAAAAGCTGTAAACAAAAAATGCTTCCTACTTTTAGTATCTAGAGCTATGGGCGTAGATTTCTATAAGTAATTTTCGGCAAGTTGACGATTTAACTGAAATGAATTTAGAAAGAGGTAGAGAATATGAAAGAAGTTTTTATTGGAAACTACGGTTTGGAACAGGTTGGTCAGAAAATGATAGCGACTGGGTGGGTTGCAAATATCCGAAATCATGGGAAATTGGCTTTTATAGAGCTACGAGACCGAGAAGGACTGCTTCAAGTTTTTGTCGCAGGTGATAGCCCGGCTTTTACTGAAATTGATCATCTACATAAAGAAGATGTGATTGCTGTTACAGGAGAAGTTGTCGAGCGAGAAGCACGCTTTGTCAACAAAGCTATCAAGTCTGGACAGGTGGAGCTGCGAGCAGAGGCAATTCAAATCCTTGCAAGCAGTAAGCCTCTTCCTTTTGAACTTGATCAGCACGCTCATACAGGAGAAGAGTTGCGGCAAAAGTACCGCTATCTGGATTTGCGTCGGAGTAAGATGACAGAGAACCTCAAACTTCGTCACCAAGTAACCAGCACAATTCGTGACTACTTAAACGGTAAGGATTTTCTGGAAGTGGAGACACCTTATTTGACGAAATCCACACCAGAAGGAGCCAGAGATTTTTTGGTTCCTAGTCGAGTTTTTAAAAATCAATTTTATGCTTTACCTCAGAGTCCGCAAATGTTGAAGCAACTTTTAATGGGAGCTGGTCTGGAACGTTATTATCAAGTTGTTCGCTGCTTTCGAGATGAGGATCTACGGGGAGACCGTCAGCCTGAATTTACTCAGGTCGATATGGAAATGAGCTTTGCTAGTGAAAAAGACATTCGCATGCTTGTAGAAGAGATGCTCAAAGCGGTTGTTAAGAAAACTCATGGTTTGGAGCTGACAGAAGCTTTTCCGACTATCAGTTATGAAGAAGCCATGAACCGCTTTGGTACAGATAAGCCAGACACTCGTTTTGGTTTGGAATTGAAAAATCTGACCAATCTCTGTCAGGATAATCCCTCTCTTTTGCTCAAACAGGCTTTTGCTCGTCATGAAGAATTATGGGGCATTTGTGTTCCAAATGCTGCGGATTCTTTCACGAAGAAGCAGCTCAGTCATTTCTATCAAGAAATGAAAGAATTTGGAGCTAGTAGGTTTGCTAGTCTTAAGGTGGAAGCAGGTGAACTTCAAGGGAATTTGGCTTCGACTTTTGAAGCAGAAGCAGTTGCCTTCATAGATCAATTTAAAGCGCAAGACGGTGATTTGCTTTTACTGGTCATCGCCAAGAAAAGACAAGCCCAAGAAGCTCTAGGGCACTTGCGATTGGAGATTGCCAAACAATTAGATTTAATCAATCAGAGTCGACTGGATTTCCTTTGGGTATTAGATTGGCCTTTGTTAGAGTGGAATGAGGAGCAAGAACGCTATCAGGCTATGCACCACCCGTTCACCCAAGGAATTTTTGAAAATGAGCAAGAAGATTTAGCTTCGATCAAAAGTCATGCCTATGATATTGTCCTTAATGGCTATGAAATTGGAGGCGGTAGTTTACGGATCCATGATCGAAAGAGTCAAGAAGCCATGTTTGAACTCTTGGGCATGGAAAAAGAAGATTACGAGCGTGACTTTGGCTTTTTCTTAGAAGCGCTTGATTATGGTTTTCCGCCGCATGGTGGTCTAGCACTGGGCTTGGATCGACTGATTATGATTTTAGCTGGTGAAGAAAATATCCGTCAGGTCATTGCCTTTCCTAAAAATGGAACTGGTTTTGATCCTATGCTAGAAAGTCCCAGCCAAGTAGATGCGAGTCAAGTGAAAGAACTTCATTTGGAATTGAAGAACTAAGCCTATTTGTGATAAAATAAGAAGATGGTTGTTTTTCGGTTATGCTGAAAAATAAAAGAAGAGAAAGGAAACAGAGATGAAAATTACTCAAGAGGAAGTAACGCATGTTGCCAACCTGTCAAAACTAGCTTTTTCACCTGAAGAAACAGCAGAATTTGCGACAACTTTGTCAAAAATTGTGGACATGGTGGAGCTACTAAATGAGGTTGATACGACTGGTGTGCCTTTTACATCAAATGTTGCAGAAAATGTCAACTATATGCGTGAAGATGTAGCAGTTGCAGGTTGGAATCGAGAAGAACTTTTCCAAAATGTACCTGAAAAAGAGCGAGGCTATATCAAAGTGCCTGCTATTCTAGATGACGGAGGAGACGCCTAATGACTTTGAATCAAAAAACAATTGAAGAATTGCATAATCTCCTTGTCAAAAAGGAACTTTCCGCAGTTGAGCTGACGAAAGCTACTCTGGAAGATATTAAGAGTCGAGAAAGTTCCGTTGATAGCTTTATTACGATTAGTGAAGAAGAAGCATTGGCGCAAGCAGCAGCAGTAGACGCGAAGGGAATTGATGCAGATAATTTTATGAGCGGGATTCCACTGGCTGTTAAGGACAATATTTCTACTAAGGGGATTTTAACGACAGCTGCGTCAAAAATTCTTTACAATTATAAACCAATTTTTGATGCAACCAGTGTGGAAAAACTCCATGAGAAAGACATGATTGTCATTGGTAAGACCAATATGGACGAATTTGCCATGGGCGGCTCCAGTGAAAATTCTTATTTTAAGACTACGAAAAATGCTTGGGACGCTACAAAAGTTCCCGGAGGCTCATCTGGTGGTTCAGCAACAGCAGTTGCTTCTGGTCAGGTTCGCTTGTCTTTAGGTTCTGATACCGGTGGCTCTATCCGTCAGCCAGCTTCCTTTAACGGAGTGGTTGGTCTCAAGCCAACTTATGGGCGTGTTTCTCGTTTTGGACTCATTGCTTTTGGGAGCTCGTTGGATCAAATTGGACCTTTTTCTCGGACGGTTAAAGAAAATGCTCAGCTTTTGAGCGTAATTGCAGGAAATGATAAAAAAGACTCAACCTCTTCTCAACGAACTGTTCCTGATTTCACTAGTAAGATTGGTCAAGATATTAAAGGATTGAAAATTGCTCTTCCGAAAGAATATATGGGCGACGGGATTGATGAAAAAGTCAAGGAACGCATTTTAGCGGCTGCCAAGCATCTGGAAAGTTTGGGAGCGATTGTTGAAGAAGTTAGCCTGCCGCACAGCAAATACGGGGTAGCAGTTTACTATATCATCGCTTCTTCTGAAGCTAGCTCTAACTTGCAACGTTTCGACGGGATTCGTTATGGCTATCGGGCAGATGAGATTGAGAACTTAGAAGGTGTCTATGTCAAGTCTCGCAGTCAAGGTTTCGGTGAGGAAGTGAAGCGCCGGATTATGCTCGGAACGTTTAGTCTATCTTCTGGTTATTACGATGCTTATTTCAAGAAAGCAGGTCAAGTTCGGACGCTCATTATGCAGGATTTTGCCAGGGTATTTGAAAAGTATGACTTGATTTTAGGACCAACTGCACCGACGGTTGCTTACGACTTAGGAACTCAAAGTCACGATCCAGTAGCCATGTATTTGGCTGACCTTTTGACAATTCCGGTCAATTTGGCAGGGCTTCCTGGCATTTCCATTCCAGCAGGCTTTGCGGACGGCCTGCCGGTTGGGCTGCAATTGATTGGAAATCATTTTGATGAAGAAACGATTTACCAAGTAGCAGCTGCTTTTGAAGCAACGACAGACTACCACAAGCAAAAACCAGTCATTTTTGGAGGTGAAAAATAATGAACTTTGAAACGATTATTGGACTGGAAGTCCACGTTGAATTAAAAACACATTCAAAAATTTTCTCACCAGCACCGGCTCATTTCGGGGAAGATCCAAATACCAACACCAATATCATTGACTGGTCTTTCCCAGGTGTCCTGCCGGTGATGAACAAGGGAGTTATTGATTACGGTATTAAGGCTGCTCTGGCACTCAATATGGATATTCATCAAAAGATGCACTTTGATCGCAAGAATTATTTCTATCCAGACAATCCAAAAGCCTATCAAATCTCTCAATTTGACGAGCCGATTGGTTATAATGGCTGGATTGAGATTGAACTAGAAGACGGCACGACTAAGAAAATTCGCATTGAGCGGGCTCATTTGGAAGAGGATGCTGGCAAGAATACCCATGGCAGTGACGGTTATTCTTATGTTGACCTTAATCGTCAAGGAGTGCCTTTGATCGAGATTGTCTCAGAAGCTGACATGCGCAGTCCAGAAGAAGCTTACGCTTACTTAACAGCGCTCAAAGAAATTATCCAATACACGGGTATTTCCGATGTCAAGATGGAGGAAGGCTCCATGCGGGTGGATGCAAATATTTCTATCCGCCCTTATGGCCAAGAAGAGTTTGGAACCAAGACAGAACTAAAAAATCTTAATTCCTTCAATTTTGTTCGCAAGGGCTTGGCTTTTGAGGAAAAACGTCAGGCTGAGATTTTGCGTAGCGGTGGTCAGATTCGTCAAGAAACTCGCCGTTACGATGAAGCAACAGGTGAAACTCTTTTGATGCGGGTCAAGGAAGGTTCGGCAGATTATCGTTATTTCCCAGAGCCAGATTTACCAAACTTTGAGATTGATGACAGCTGGATTGAGGCGGTGCGTTCAGATTTACCAGCCTTTCCAAAAGAACGTCGGGCTAAGTACAAGGCAGATTTTGGATTGTCAGACTATGATGCCAAGCAATTAACAGCAACGAAGAACATCTCAGATTTCTTTGAAGCTGCGGTGACAGCGGGCGGAGACGCAAAATCTGTGTCAAACTGGCTCCAAGGTGAGGTCGCTCAGTACCTCAATGCGGAAGGTAAAACCATTGAAGAAATCGATTTGACACCAGTCAACTTGACTGAAATGTTGAGTTTGGTGGCAGACGGTACGATTTCCTCTAAAATTGGCAAAAAAGTCTTTGTTCATTTGGCGAAAAATGGTGGTTCAGCCAAGGAATACGTTGAAAAAGCTGGCTTGGTGCAGATTTCTGATCCAGCGCAGCTATTGCCAATCATTCAGGACGTTTTTGCTAACAATGAAAAAGCCATCAACGACTACAAGGGCGGTAACAAAAATGCAGCCAAATCCCTGATTGGTCAGCTCATGAAAGCTACCAAAGGTCAAGCCAATCCACAAGTAGCTCAAAAACTGCTTAATGAGGAATTGGCGAAGTTGTAAAATCTAAAAAATCAGTCGTTTCGGCTGATTTTTTGTGCTATAATCATAGAATGGAAAAGTTTGGGAGTAAGCTATGTCAAAAATAACCAAAGGAACCATTTTAACGTTAATAGCGGGAATTGCATGGGGCTTGTCTGGGACGAGCGGACAATACTTGATGGCGCATGGATTTCCGGTTTTAGTTTTAACAAATGTCCGACTTTTAATTGCAGGAGCTCTGTTGGTATTGTATATGTTGCTAACTAATCGTAGAAAATTGATTGAAATGATAAAAGACCGAAAAGCAATAATGTCTTTAGCACTGTTTGCTTTGTTAGGATTGTTGCTCAATCAATTTGCTTATTTAAAGTCTATTTATGAAAGCAATGCAGGAACGGCAACCGTTTTACAATATGTCTGTCCGGTTGGAATCCTTGCTTACACTTGTCTCAAAGACCGTGTTGCACCTACTGTGACAGAAGTATTGTCTATGATATTAGCGGTTGGTGGAACCTTTTTGATTGCCACCCATGGACAACTCAATCAGTTATCTGTCACACCTGCAGGACTGTTCTGGGGGCTGTTTGCCGCATTCACTTACGCTTTGTATATTCTTATTCCGATTCAGCTGATAAAGACATGGGGTAGTATTCCGGTGATTGGAGTGGGCATGATGTTCGCAGGCCTTGTTCTGATACCATTCAGCGGTATCTTGCATTTTCATTGGCGATTGTCAATGGAAGTATATCTGGCTTTAGCTGGGATTATTTTAGTGGGGACAATTCTCGCCTATACGCTATTTCTCAAAGGAACCAGTTTAGTCGGACCTGTGAAATCTAGCCTTCTGGCGGCTGTTGAGCCTATATCGGCTGTATTTTTTGCCTTTCTCATTATGCAGGAGCAATTTTATCTCGTAGATTTTGCTGGTATGTTTATGATTTTATCAGCGGTCGCCTTGATTTCTATAAAAGATCTGATATTGGAAAAAAGAAAAGGGATCTTATAAAAAGACAGAGTTGTTTATTTCACTCTGCCTTTTATTTTGAAAATAATTGCCAAAAGAAATCAATAATATACGTCAAACCGTAAGTATAAATGACCAGTGTGATTGGTTTGCATAATACAATAATTATCATGTATTTTTTAAAAGACATCTTCGTCAGGGCTGCTAGCATGCAGAGGAAGTCTGCTGGGCTGATAGGCCAAATCATCATAAAGATGAAAAAACGCTCAAAACGATTGCCCTCATCCAGCCAGCCAATGTATTTGTCATAGGTGCGTTTGCTGACGACAGATTGGACAAAAGCCGGACCGTAGGTACGCGCCAGATAAAAAATAATAGCACAGCCGATGACGATACCGACATAATTATAAATGGTACCAATGATATGACCATAAATGAAGACACCAGCAACCGAAGTCAAAGCTCCAGGAATAATAGGAACAACTGTTTGTAGGATTTGCAGGAAAATAAAGAGTGGCGGTCCCCAAAATCCAGCCTGTTTAATAAAGGCGGACAGGGTTTCTTTGGATTGTAAAATGCCAGCATAATAGGCCCAGATACAGAAAATCACCGTTCCAACTGCTCCGATAATAGAAGACCAGTTGATAAATTTTTGTAAAAAAGGGGAAACGGCAGTCATTTTCTTACTCGTATTTGCCATAAGTTCCTCCGTGTTAAATTCTCTATTCTTACTATAACATTTTTAAACATTTTTTGGCAAATTGTACATAAAATCGATGAAAAAATCTAGGGTGCGAAAACTCTTTTTTTATGTTAAAATAGGTAGAAGTATAATGTTTGGAGAGAAATGTGGCGATTGAAAATTACATGCCTGATTTTGCGATTGAGGCAGTTTACGATTTGACAGTTGAAAGTTTAAAAAAACACGGTATCAAGGCTGTTTTGGTGGATTTAGATAATACTCTTATCGCATGGAACAATCCCGATGGAACACCAGAAATGAAGCAGTGGCTCCATGATGTGCGCGATGCAGGGATTCGGATTATTGTGGTGTCCAATAACACTAAAAAACGAGTAAAACGAGCAGTTGAAAAGTTTGAAATTGACTATGTCTGTTGGTCTATGAAACCATTCACTTGGGGGATTGATCGGGCACTGAAAGAATTTCATTTTGAGAAAAATGAAGTGGTCATGGTGGGAGATCAGCTCATGACTGATATTCGAGCTGCTCATAGAGCAGGAATTCGTTCGATTTTGGTCAAGCCACTGGTCGAGCATGATTCGTTAAAGACCCAGATTAACCGAGCTCGTGAGCGTCGTGTGTTGAAAAAAATCACTGAAAAATACGAACCGATTGAGTATAAAAAAGGAATTTAAACATGGAAGACATTCTCTGTATTGGGTGCGGAGCACCGATTCAGACAAAATATAAGGATAGGCTTGGCTACACCCCTCAGTCGGCTTTGGAAAAGGGAATGGAGACAGGTGAGCTGTATTGTCAGCGCTGTTTCCGTCTGCGTCACTACAACGAAATTACCGATGTGCAATTGACTGACGATGATTTTCTCAGACTTCTCCACGAAGTCGGCGACAGCAATGCTCTCGTAGTTAATGTCGTAGATATTTTTGATTTTAATAGTTCAGTGATTCCGGGTTTGCCACGTTTTGTGGCTGGTAATGATGTGCTGTTGGTCGGAAACAAAAAAGATATTCTCCCCAAGTCGGTCAAGACGAGCAAGGTTACACAGTGGCTGATGGAGCGGGCTCACGAGGAAGGACTGCGCCCTGTTGATGTAGTTTTGACTTCAGCTCAAAACAAGCAAGCGATTAAAGAATTGATTGAAAAGATTGAGCAATATCGAAAAGGTCGAGACGTTTATGTGGTCGGCGTGACCAATGTTGGTAAGTCCACACTTATCAATGCCATTATTCAGGAAATTACCGGGGATAAGGAAGTTATTACGACTTCACGATTTCCAGGGACTACACTGGATAAGATTGAAATTCCGCTGGCTGACGGCAGTCATATCTACGACACACCAGGGATTATCCACCGTCACCAAATGGCTCATTATCTGTCTGCTAAAAATCTCAAATATATCAGTCCGAAAAAGGAGATTAAGCCCAAAACTTACCAACTTAATCCTGAACAAACCCTCTTTTTAGGGGGCTTGGGACGCTTTGATTTTGTGTCGGGTAACAAACAAGGTTTTACTGCTTATTTTGACAATGAACTCCAATTGCACCGCACCAAACTTGCGGGAGCGGGAGAATTTTATGAAAAGCATGTTGGTTCTTTGCTAACACCGCCCTCTAAAAAAGAAGTATCAGATTTTCCTCAGTTAGTCAAACATGAGTTGAAAATTGAAGCTAAAACAGATGTAGTTTTTTCAGGCTTGGGCTGGATTCGTGTGACAGGACCAGCAAAGATTGCAGCCTGGGCACCAGATGGAGTGGCAGTAGTGACCCGCAAAGCCATTATCTAAGGAATTCTAGTAGAAAACCGTCACAGTTAAACCAATTTTTAGAAAGGAATTGAACACGAGCTAAAAACTCGGAAAATAGCTAAATTCTCTTAGAATCATTGATTCTTCGCTGAATTTCCTAGTTTTCTGTAGGTTTTGACGCTCTTTGTATCTTATCATGTCATTAACATCCAAACAACGAGCTTTTTTAAATAGTCAAGCTCACAGTCTCAAACCCATTATTCAGATTGGCAAAAACGGTCTCAACGACCAGATTAAAACGAGTGTCCGTCAAGCTCTAGATGCTAGAGAATTGATTAAAGTAACTCTTCTACAAAATACAGATGAGAATATCCATGAAGTAGCAGAAATTCTCGAAGAGGAAATAGGTGTAGATACTGTTCAAAAAATTGGTCGTATTTTGATTCTCTACAAACAGTCCAGCAAAAAAGAAAACCGCAAAATTTCAGTAAAGGTAAAAGAAATTTAGAGGAAGCAGCCTATGGCAATTGAATTACTGACTCCCTTCACCAAGGTGAAGTTGGAACCAGAAGTAAAAGCAAAAAAAAGAAAGCAAGTTGGGATTTTAGGTGGAAACTTCAACCCAGTCCACAATGCCCATTTAGTCGTAGCTGATCAAGTTCGGCAACAATTATGTTTAGATCAGGTCTTGCTGATGCCTGAGTATGAGCCACCACATGTTGATAAGAAATCAACGATTGATGAGAAGCACCGACTGAAAATGCTGGAGTTGGCAATTGAAGGCATTGAAGGTCTGGGAATTGAGACCATTGAGCTGGAGAGAAAAGGTATTAGTTACACCTATGACACGATGAAATTCTTGACGGAAAAACATCCAGATACAGATTATTATTTTATCATCGGAGCGGACATGGTAGACTACCTTCCCAAGTGGTATCGGATTGACGAATTAGTCGATTTGGTTCAATTTGTTGGGGTTCAGCGTCCCCGCTATAAAGCAGGGACTTCTTACCCGGTTATCTGGGTAGATGTGCCGTTGATGGATATTTCTTCGAGTATGGTTCGAGCTTTTCTGGCTCAAGGTCGGACGCCGAATTTTCTCCTACCCAAACCAGTTTTAGACTATATTGAGAAAGAAGGGCTTTACAATAATGGGATATGAAACTTACGTGGGAATTTCTCGTGAGCAGCTTTTAGTCAAAATGCAGCAGTTTTTGCCAGAGAAACGTTTTAAACATTGTCTGGGAGTGGAACAAGCAGCGATTGACTTGGCAGAGCGCTTCGGAGTAGATGTAGAAAAAGCTGGTTTGGCAGGTCTGCTCCATGATTATGCAAAAAAGCTCTCTGACGAAGAATTTCTGGCACTGATCGATAAGTATGCTCTGGATCCAGCATTGAAAGATTGGGGAAATAATGTCTGGCATGGCATGGTCGGCATTTATAAAATTCAGGAAGATTTAGGGTTGACAGATCCAGAAATTTCACGAGCTATTGAGGTTCATACCGTAGGTTCTGCCCAAATGTCCGATTTAGATAAGGTGGTTTATGTAGCGGACTATATTGAGCCTAATCGGGACTTTCCAGGAGTGGAGCAAGCGCGTGAAATTGCTCATGTTTCGCTCAATCAGGCTGTAGCTTATGAAACGGCGCATACAGTAGAGCACCTGGCACATAAGGGCTTGCCTATCTATCCTCAAACTTTGGAAACTTACAATGCTTATGTGCACTATTTAGAGAAAAATTAAAACGAAGAGGACTACATGAAAGAACAAGAACTATTAGAAATTGTTGTAAAAGCAGCGGATGAAAAACGAGCAGAAGACATCACCGTGCTAGATTTGCAAGAATTGACGACGATGACAGACTATTTTGTTATTGCCAGCTCTATGAACAGCCGTCAACTAGAAGCTATTGCTGATAATATTCGTGAAAAAGTTACAGAAGCAGGGCAATCAGCTAGCCATGTAGAAGGAGACTCTGCTGGAGGCTGGGTACTTTTGGATCTAGGCGGGGTGGTTGTTCATATTTTTTCTGAGGAAATGCGGAATCACTACAACCTTGAAAAACTCTGGCATGAAGCAACAGGTGTTGATGTTGCTGCTTTGTTGGAAACAAATAAAGGATAAGGCTGGGGAAATTCCTCGGCCTTTCAATCACTAGAAAGGACAAGTGCCGTTTCGGTGCGATTTAATGTATGACAATTTATGAAACCTTCGCATCAGTCTATGATGCTATTATGGATGATAGTCTTTATGATAAATGGACTGATTTTTCGCTCCGCCATTTTCCAAAAAATAAGAAAAAGCTCTTAGAATTAGCTTGTGGAACAGGAATTCAATCCGTACGCTTTGCCAAAGCTGGCTTTGATGTGGCAGGATTTGATTTGAGTGACGAGATGCTTGAAATCGCTCGTAAACGTGCCAAAGAAGCAGGTGAAGCCATTGAATTCAAACAGGGCAACATGCTTGATTTGTCGCAAGCAGGAAAATACGATTTGGTGACCTGTTACTCAGATTCTATCTGTTATATGACTGATGAAGTTGAAGTCGGTGATGTCTTTCAGCAAGTTTACAACTGCTTGAACGAAGGCGGAGTATTCATCTTTGACGTGCACTCAACTTACCAGACAGATACCGTCTTTCCGGGTTATTCTTACCATGAAAACGCTGATGAATTTGCCATGGTTTGGGATACATATGCCGATGAAGCCCCACATTCAGTCGTGCATGAATTGACTTTCTTCTTGCAAGATGAAGATGGACGTTTCACACGTTACGATGAAGTCCATGAAGAGCGCACTTACGAAATTCTGACCTATGATATTTTACTGGAACAAGCTGGATTTAAAACTGTTAAGGTTTATGCGGATTTTGAAGACCAAGCACCGAAAAAGGAAAGCAAACGTTGGTTTTTTGTGTGTGAGAAGTAGGGGAACTTAAGTGTGTTTGATTTTTAATGGGAAGTGGTGCAAAAATGAGCTGTTTTCAAAAAGGTAATATAAATAGTGATTTGGAATCTGAAATTATTAATCTGATTGAACTTCATCAAGAGGGAGAATATTGGGATTTTAAGCGTCAATGGTATGATTCTAGTAAAGTTGTTGATCTTTTACATGATATTATATGTATGGCAAATAATTTAGCTAATCATGACGCTTATATTATTATTGATGTAGATGATGAAAATTTTTCTTTATATGATGTAGCTGCAGATCGAAACCGGAGGAATACTCAAAAAATTGTTGATTTTTTGAAGGATAAAAAATTTGTAGGAGATATTCGACCAATTGTAACTGTAAAACAAGTTTTAATAAAATCGTTTATTTTAGATGTGATAATAATTCATAATAGTAGACAAACACCATTCTATCTGAAAGAAAAATTCCAAAGTTTAAAAGCTAATCACATTTATACAAGAATCCAAGACAGTAATACTCCAAAAGATAAGTCTGCAGATATAGATAAGGTTGAATGTTTATGGAAAAAAAGATTTGGTCTTGTTCAAACGCCAAATGAAAAATTTGAAATTTATTTAAAAGATTCAAAAAATTGGATGAATATTTCAGATAATACTATGGAAATGTATTATAAAATTTTCCCAGAATATAGACTAATTTATGATTTTGATGAAAGTCGACATGGTTATGAATATTATCACTTTTTTCAATCAGATTCTACTCCTAGTTATTTAAAAATACAATTATATTATCATCAAACTTTACTAGCAGATTTTGTAGGTTTATCTTTAGATGGTGGAAGATATGATACTCCATGTCCAGAAACCGATGGTATAGCTTTCAATGCCATTAGGGGATGGGATGTTATGTTTAAATATATGGAAAAAGATTCATTAATTTTTAAACTTAATGAGTTCTTGTATTGTAAAGAATATACTGATGATGCAAGAATCTCTAGAAATAATTTTTTTGAAAGCATTTTGGTATTTAACTCAAAAGAAGAAAGATTAAATTTTAAGCGATTTGTTAAAAGAAATTGGAAAGAATGCAGAAAACATTACTCTAGTGAAATTCAAAGTATTGTTCCTACAGTTCCAAAATTAGGAAATGGCTATACTGATGGTGCATTTAAGCAGGAATGTGAGGACATATGTATACTTCAAAAAATATAGAAGAATAGATTATTAGTATAAATTTAGGAGCACTCCATGACTATCACTGGTATCATTGCAGAATTCAACCCCTTCCACAATGGTCATAAATACTTGCTAGAGCAGGCTAAAGGTTTGAAAATTATTGCCATGAGCGGCAATTTTGTCCAACGTGGTGAGCCTGCGATTGTGGATAAGTGGACACGCGCGGAAATGGCTCTGCGAAATGGCGCTGATTTGGTGGTTGAATTACCATTTTTGGTGGCTGTTCAGTCAGCTGACTACTTCGCACAAGGAGCAGTAGATATTTTAGAGCGCCTTAGTGTGAATAAGTTGGCCTTTGGCACGGAAGAGGTCTTAGATTATCAACACTTTTCACAGATTTATGGGGACAATCAACAGAAAATGGTGAACTACGTACAAAGTTTGCCAGATGATTTGTCTTATCCACAGAAAACGCAGAGAATGTGGGAAAAGTTTGCTGGTGTAAAATTCACAGGCAATACACCCAATCACATTTTAGGACTTTCTTATGCCAAAGCTTGTGCTAGAAAGGCTATTGAGATTCTTCCAATCAAGCGTCAAGGAGCTGGCTATCATTCGCAAGAAGAAAATTTAAAATACGCCTCTGCTACGGCTCTTAGAGAGCGCCTTAATTGTCCAGATTTTTTGGAGAAATTTACCCCGGCTCATGAACTGCTGATTCAGTCTCCCAAAGTGACCTGGTCAGCACTCTATCCTTTGCTGCGTTACCAGATTATCAGTCATCCCGATTTGACGAGTTTTTATCAGGTTAATCAAGAACTTGCGGTGCGCTTGCAGGAAGCGGTGAAAACCAGTTATAGCGTAGAGGAGTTGGTCGAACAAGTTGCAACCAAGCGATATACGAAAGCACGAATCAGACGAATTCTGACTTATATTTTGGTCGGTGCAAGAAATGATCAGTTGCCTATCGGTATTCATATCTTGGGCTTTACAAAAGCAGGACAAGAACATCTTAAAAAGATGAAAGGAAAAACAGAATTCATTAGTCGCATCGGGCAAGAACCATGGGATTCCTTAACCCAGCGAGCTGATTGTATTTATCAGCTAGGGAACGCCCAACTAGAGGAGCAGAATTTTGGGAAAATCCCGATAATAGTAGATTGATGCAAAAATTATTTTATAGAGCTGGTTATTGTCAATAATTTGCTAGTGAAATTCAACCTGACTTGTGATATAATAAGAAAGATTGAAAAAGTGAAAATCTAAAGGAGAATATCCAATGGGACGTAAATGGGCCAATATTGTGGCAAAAAAGACTGCCAAAGATGGTGCAAACTCAAAAGTTTATGCTAAATTTGGTGTTGAAATCTATGTAGCAGCTAAAAAAGGAGAGCCAGATCCAGAATCGAACTCAGCTTTGAAATTTGTTATTGAACGTGCGAAACAAGCGCAAGTGCCAAAGCATGTCATTGACAAAGCACTGGATAAGGCAAAAGGAAACACAGACGAAACCTTTACAGAGGGGCGTTATGAAGGGTTTGGACCAAATGGTTCTATGCTCATCGTTGATACACTAACTTCAAATGTCAACCGTACGGCAGCCAATGTTCGCTCTGCCTTTGGTAAAAACGGTGGAAATATGGGAGCAAGTGGCTCAGTTTCTTATATGTTTGATAATAAAGGTGTGATTGTGTTTGCAGGAGACGATGCAGACAGTGTTTTTGAACAACTGTTAGAAGCAGATGTAGACGTAGATGATGTAGAAGCAGAAGATGGAAGCATTACAGTTTATACAGCACCAACAGATTTGCACAAGGCCTTGACTGCTCTCCGTGAATCTGGTGTAGAAGAATTCCAAGTCACCGAATTGGAAATGATTCCGCAATCTGATGTGACCTTATCAGGTGAAGACTTAGAAACATTTGAAAAGTTGTATGCTGTTTTGGAAGATGACGAAGATGTCCAAAAAATTTATACAAATGTAGAAGGATTTTAATAGTGAAGAAAGAGGTGGTGGGACAGAAATAAATATTTTTAATTTTTACTTCTGTCCTACCACCGCAGGGTTGCTTAGATACTCTTCTGAGCTTAAAAAGCAAATAAAGAGTCCGACAGCTACTGCGTCAAGAGTTTTTCACTAATACAGATTGAGACTGAGATAATTTTGTCCCAGTCTCTTTTTTTGTTACTTACTAATCTCTCAGTGTTTTTTAAGAAATTTAGTTATAAGACCGTATGTATGTTTAGCTAGTATCTTCTTTACTTTGATAGAGTAGACATGGAGTTTGGTAGAAAAGGTGGCTAGCTAATAATATGTAGTTGAAGAGTGAGGGTGGTTTCCAAGACTGCTTGTTGTAGCTTAGTTTATTCTAAAAATTCAAATAAGGAGCGTAAAAAGCAGACAAACCAGTGATAAACTATAAGTTGAGAGAAGTAAACTATTGGTCGATTGAGTTTGTAAGAAAAGGTGCTACAATATAATTAGCAAATGGAGGGAGGAAAAATCTGATGAAAAAACAAACACTAGGTATGATGATTTCATCATTAAGGAAAGCAAAAGGGATGACACAATTAGAACTGGCTGAAAAGATGGGGGTCACTGATAAGGCTGTTTCAAAATGGGAAAGAGATTTATCCTATCCAGATATTAATACCATTCCTAAATTAGCAGACCTGTTTGATACATCGGTAGATGAGCTGATGCAAGGACAGACAGTGATGAAAGAAAACAAGAAAAATAGAAAATCTGATATTGTTGACACCGTGTTGAGAGGACTTGGAGTAGCCATGGGGATTGTTGTAGTGGTTTTATCTGCTTTAGGAAAAGTGGACACTAAGGCTGCACTGACAATGCTTGGACTTGGTTTAGCCAGCCTTTCTATCTCCTCACTAAAGGATAGAAACGAATGAGAATAATTGTTAAAGGCGTTGGTGAAATAACTATCGCCCTTTCTGGTAAGTTTTCATATTCAGGTCATCTAGAGATTTTACATGGGGTTATATTACAATGGTAATAAGATTCTCGCAAGCGTTTGGGAACAGGGAAAAAGAGGAGGGGGAAATGGACGCTTTTAAGCATATCAATCCTAAGTTTTTAGTATGGTAAAGAATTATTCGGGTGCACAATTTGTCAAAGACCTTGTAGCTAGATTATCGTGGCAATTATTGCCTTACCATTGTCAATTGCTTTAGCGATTGCTTCGAGGGTCAATCCAGAGCAAGATCTTTATACAGCTGTTGTAGTTGGTTTTTTCATTTCCTTTTTTAGGTGGGAGTCGTGTTCAGATTGGTGAGCCAACAGCCGCTTTGGTTGTTATCATTTATGGAATTATTGCGCAATACGGTCTGGCTGGTCTGACAGTGGCTACTTTCTTAGCTGGCCTTATGCTCATTGGCATAGGTTTGTTGCATTTTGGTGATCTGATTAAATTTATTTCAAAGACCATCACTGTTGGATTTACCCTTGGAATCATCGTTGGACAAATCAAGGACTTCTTTTGTCTGAACAAGGTAAAAATGTCTTAATTCTTCGTATGCGCAGTGTGTCTGCAATGGATATTTCAGGATTGGATGCTCTTGAAGAGATCCTTGGCAAATGTCAACGAACAACCTTACCATATCATGGAAAAAGCAAGCTTTATTGATAGAGTTGGTGCAGACAACTTTTGTGCTAATATTGATGTCGCTTTAACGCGCGCAGCTAGTTTAGAAAAGTAATTGAGTTTTCCACTATTCGTCAAATGTATCAATGTTTGGTAAAAATCGGATTTCGTTTAGCTCTACTTGATAAAGAAAATCTATCACTTTGATAAAAATCAAATAATAGTCAAGAACGAAAATATTTGATATGATAAGACTTATCTTAATGAAAGAGGTTATTATAGGAATATGAAAAAAGTGTTGAAATATTCTTCTTTAGCAACCCTTGGTTTTTTGACAATAGGAGCTTTAGCAGCGTGCTCCAATTCGAAATCAACGACTTCATCTGGAAAAACAGAAATTAAAGTCGCAACGAATGCTTCACCCAAACCATTTAACTATGAAGAAAATGGTAAACTAACAGGTTATGAAATCGAAGTAGTTCGTGCGATCTTCAAAGATTCTGACAAATACAAGGTCAAATTTGAAACGACAGAGTGGTCAGGTATTTTCGCAGGTCTGGATAGTGATCGCTACCAAATGGCGGTCAACAATATTAGCTATACAAAAGAACGTGCAAGAAAGTATTTGTATGCAGCTCCGACTGCTAAAAATCCAAATGTCTTAGTAGTGAAAAAATCTGATAAAACTATTCAATCATTGGATGATATTGGTGGCAAGACAACAGAAGTCGTACAAGGAACGACGACTGCTGCACAGTTAGAAAAATACAATCAAGAACATTCTAGCAACCCAACGAAACTTAGCTATACAAAAGCGGACTTCCAACAGATTATGAGTCATTTAAACGATGGTAAGTTTGATTATAAGATTTTTGATAAAATCGGTGTTGAAACAGTCATTAAAAATCAAAAACTGGACAACTTGAAAGTGATTGATTTACCAAGTGATCAACAACCTTATGTTTATCCGCTTTTAGCAAAAGGACAAGATGAGTTGAAAACATTTGTTAATAAGCGCATTCAAGAGTTGTATAAAGACGGAACTTTGGAAAAATTATCCCAAAAATTCTTTGGCGGTAGTTACTTGCCAGCGGAAGCAGATGTGAAATAAGAGAATGTAAAGCCAGCTGGTTTTCTTACAAAAATAGTTATAGTTTATAACTATACCCTTTGTTATGAAATAACAATTTGTCAATCAGCTAAATATGTGCGATACTATTTTCATAAGATTTTTAAAGGAGACAGAAAATGAAATTGAAAAAATGGTTTGGAATAACGGCTCTAGCAGCTGCAGCAGTGATTGGTTTAGCAGCTTGTGGTTCAGGAAATAAAAGTGATAACGCCAAAACGGTTAAGATTGGTGTGATGACAAAGAGCGACTCAGAAGAAAAACGCTGGGACAAGATCCAAGAATTGTTGAAAAAAGACAATATTAAATTGGAATTTACAGAATTTACGGACTACTCGCAACCAAATAAAGCGGTTGCTGATGGTGAAGTGGATATCAATGCTTTCCAACATTACTATTTCTTGAACAATTGGAACAAGGAAAACAAGCAAGACTTAGTCGCAGCTGCTGAAACTTATATCTCACCCATTCGTCTCTACTCTGGTACTAAAAATGGAAAAAATAAATATACAAAAGTAGACCAAATTCCAAATGGTGCAGAAATTGCGGTTCCAAATGATGCGACAAATGAAAGTCGGGCGCTTAATTTATTACAATCTGCAGGATTGATTAAATTAGACAAGTCTGGAAATGAATTGGCAACTGTGGCAAATATCAAAGAAAATCCGAAAAAATTGAAAATTACAGAATTAGATGCCAGCCAAACAGCTCGTTCATTGACATCTGTAGATGCAGCCGTTGTCAACAATACATTTGTAACAGAAGCGAAATTGGACTATAAAAACGCTTTGTTCATTGAACCAAAAGATAAAAATTCAAAACAATGGTTTAATATCATTGCAGCCAAAAAAGATTGGGAAAAATCTTCAAAAGCCGATGCCATTAAAAAAATCATCAAAGCTTACCATACAGATGAAGTGAAAAAAGTGGTTGAAGAAACATCAGATGGCTTAGACCAACCAGTTTGGTAATCTTAATTCTATTAGCTGTAGTTCAGTCTAAAAACTCAGTTGGTAATTCCAACTGAGTTTTGTCGCCATTCTATAAGGAGAAAAGATGACATTTTCAAGTGAAGAAGAACAAATTAAAAGATTTGAAGAGGATATGGTGGCACAAGACTATATTGCCGTTTTACGGGCGTTGATTGCTAAAAAATCAATCTTCGCTCAACAAGTCGGTTTACAAGAAGTTGCTGCTTATCTGAAAGAAATTTTTACAAAAGCTGGTGCAGAGGTGGAATTAGATGAAAGCTATACAGCGCCATTTGTGATAGCAACATTTAAAAGTCAGAATCCAACAGCTAAGACAATTATTTTTTACAACCATTATGATACAGTTCCGGCAGATAGTGATCAAATTTGGACAGATGATCCGTTCACTCTATCTATTCGGGATGGTAGTATGTATGGTCGTGGAGTAGATGATGACAAAGGACATATTATCGCGCGTTTGACGGCTGTTCAAAAATATTTACAAAAGCATAAAACTTTACCTGTCAATGTCATTTTTATGATGGAAGGAGCAGAAGAGTCTGCTTCGGTTGATTTAGAGAAATATCTAGAGAAACACAAATCTCTTCTACATGGGGCAGACCTGTTGGTTTGGGAGCAAGGCATTAAAAATTCTTTAGGTCAACTTGAAATTTCTGGCGGAAACAAAGGAATTGTGACCTTTGATATGAAAGTTAAAAGTGCGGAAGTGGATATTCATTCTAGCTTTGGTGGTGTAATTGATTCAGCTTCTTGGTACTTGTTGAACGTCCTTGCTAGCTTGAGAGGTAAGGATGGACGTATTCAGGTAGAAGGGCTTTATGATCAAGTAATCACACCTAATCAACGAGAGTTAGCTTTAGTGGAACAATACGCTCAGCGCAGTCCAGAAGAAGTACAAGCTATTTATGGTTTGGAATTACCTTTATTACAAGAGGAGAAAAAAGCTTTTTTAAATCGCATTTTCTTTGAACCATCTTTGAATATTGAAGGAATTACTTCTGGTTACCAGGGTCAGGGAGTGAAGACGATTCTTCCGTCAGAGGCTTCAGCAAAAGCAGAAGTTCGCTTAGTGCCAGGACTGGAACCACATGGAGTATTAGAACTGATTCGCAAACAACTCGACAAAAATGGTTTCGATAAGGTAGAATTAGTTTATACTTTGGGAGAAATGAGCTATCGTAGTGATATGAGTGCGTCGCCGATTTTAAATGTCATTAAACTGGCTAAGAAATTCTATCAAAAAGGAGTTTCTGTCTTACCAACTACAGCAGGTACAGGACCGATGTACACGGTATTTGAAGCACTTGAGGTACCAATGGTCGCCTTTGGACTTGGAAATGCGAATAGTCGAGACCATGGCGGTGACGAAAATGTTCGCATTGCAGATTATTACACCCATATTGAATTAGTAGAGGAGCTGATTGCAAGTTATGAGTAAAGAAATGATTCAGTTAGATCACATTGATGTAACCTTTCAACAAAAGAAACGTCAGATTCAAGCAGTTAAAGATGTGACGATTCATATTCAAGAAAGAGATATTTATGGAATTGTCGGTTATTCTGGGGCTGGGAAATCAACCTTGGTTCGTGTCATTAACCTACTGCAAGTTCCAACGAGCGGGAAAATTATTGTAGATGATGATGTTCTTTTTGACAATAAAGTAACCTTGACAGCAGAACAGCTACGTCGCAAACGTCAAGACATAGGCATGATTTTTCAACATTTTAATCTGATGAGTCAATTGACAGCAGAAGAAAATGTCGCTTTTGCATTGAAACATTCTGGCTTATCAAAAGAAGAAAAGAAAGAAAAAGTGCGTACACTGTTGGAGTTGGTCGGCTTAGCCGATCGTGCTGAAAATTATCCTTCTCAGCTTTCTGGAGGGCAAAAACAGCGAGTTGCAATCGCGCGTGCCTTGGCAAATGACCCCAAAATCTTGATTTCTGATGAATCAACCTCTGCCTTAGATCCAAAAACAACTAAACAAATTTTAGCTCTTTTACAAGATTTAAATCAAAAGCTAGGATTAACAATTGTTTTAATCACCCATGAAATGCAAATTGTTAAAGACATTGCCAACCGTGTCGCAGTTATGCAGGACGGTCAATTGATTGAAGAAGGTTCTGTCTTGGATATTTTCTCTAATCCTCAGCAAGACTTAACCAAAGACTTCATCTCGACTGCAACAGGAATTGATGAAACTATGGGCAAGATTGAGCAACAAGAAATTGTCAAACATTTGGCGAAAAATAGTCTCTTGGCGCAAATGAAGTACGCAGGAACCTCTACAGATGAACCTTTGCTGAATGAAATTTACAAACATCATCAAGTTACTGCCAATATACTTTATGGGAACATTGAAATTTTAGGTGGAACGCCTGTTGGAGAACTGGTCGTTGTTTTATCTGGTGAAATGGAAAATCTAGCAGCTGCTAAAACAGCCATTCGTGAAGCTGGTGTTCAATTGACAGTGTTGAAGGGAGAAGCATAGATGGAAAATTTTATTCAAACATACTTGCCAAATGTTTATCGAATGGGTTGGAGCGGTCAAGCTGGCTGGGGAACAGCTATTTACTTGACATTGTATATGACAGTCATTTCTTTTATTATCGGCGGATTGTTAGGTTTAATTGCAGGGCTTTTTCTTGTTTTGACTGCTCCAGGAGGTGTCTTGGAAAATAAAGTAGCTTTTTGGATTTTAGACAAAATCACATCTATCTTCCGTGCTATCCCATTTATTATTTTGTTAGCTGTTCTTTCACCTTTTTCACACTTAATTGTAGGAACTAGTATTGGACCAAATGCAGCTATCGTACCTCTTTCTTTCGCCGTATTTGCTTTCTTTGCTCGCCAAGTTCAAGTTGTACTCGCTGAGTTAGACGGCGGTGTTATCGAGGCCACCCAAGCTAGTGGAGCAACTTTTGGTGATCTTGTCGGTGTTTATCTGCGAGAAGGTTTGCCAGATTTGATTCGTGTGACAACAGTCACTCTTATTTCTCTCGTTGGCGAGACTGCAATGGCTGGTGCAGTCGGTGCTGGAGGAATCGGGAATGTTGCGATTGCTTATGGCTTTAATCGCTATAATAACGATGTAACGATTTTAGCAACAGTTATTATCATTGTACTTATCTTTGCCATTCAGTTTGCTGGTGATTTTTTGACTAGAAAATTAAGCCATAAATAGGATAGCTGAGATGATTGTTAGAGATAAACAATAAATATATAGAAAAATAATATAAAAGTTCTATGATAATAGGTCATAGAATTTTTAGTTTATACATATTTTATCTTTCGTATGACTAGCGCAAGTATTTAGCAGTTTACAGGAGATAAGAAAGAGGAGGAAGGAAAAATTGGAAGAAAAAGTTTAAGAAAAGTAAAAAAAGATAAAAAAAGGTATTGACA
>ERZ772948.283-NODE-283-length-32561-cov-9.380637_pt1 | contig 32561 bp, 19 predicted proteins | sample MGYA00511945_ERZ772948 | MGnify/ENA primary metagenome ERZ772948 (study PRJEB29015, sample SAMEA2737927) | human oral metagenome | biome: human oral; feature: human-associated habitat; material: dental | place: China | collected 2141 ... | reverse complement strand
TAGTCCTCCACTAATTTACGCTTGATTTCCGAATAGATATTGAAGTCTCCACCGGACTTATAAGTACCCAAATCAGAGAAAACAAACTGCGTTCCTTTCTGTGCATCGTACTTTTTGTAATAGTCATTGAGCAGCTTCGCACAATGACTTGCCTTGTTGTCAATATGATCTGAGTACACATTTTCATCAATCATGCGTAAATCAAGGCTCATCTTGCGGGCGTAGTCTGTGGCAATAAGCAGCTTTGCCTTTTCCTCGCTCTCGCTAAGAGGTGCACGTCCTAAGATTGTGGCATCCCCTTTCTTGGCAAATTCCATCAACTTGCCGATAAATTCCTCTTGTTCAGGTGTCGGCGGAATGTTATGCAGTATCTCATTCTTCTCTGGTCTGTCAATTCCGATGTCCTTGGCAGTTCTGAAATCGCAAATCTCTGCATAAAAGTGTATTTATGAGCCTTAGCCTATTGATTACAAGTTACTAGTTGGCTGTCGATTAGTCCAAGGGGAACGATTTAGAATCGTGCGAACTGCATTTTCTCTCTACGTTCTGCTACAACTCAAAGAACACTTAACTACTCTCCACAAAGGTATCTCATTCCTCCAATCTAACCAAAAGAACATAGGGTTTTATTTGTAGAAAAAGTATTCTCTAAAAGAGTAATAGGAGTGGAATATAAGTATCCCTATTACAGTCTTAATCAACCCATTGTGCTTGGTAGTAATGAGTTTTGCAAATTCACTCTTTGTGTCTATTATATCACTTTACATACATATGTGCGTATTTACGCGGTTTTGTACCGTGAAAATAAGGAGATTGATCTGACTATCCAAGAAAAATCGTCACGTGAAGACTAAATGACAATCAGGCATCTATGATTTCATAATCACACATTCGTCAACAAAGAATAAAGTGCTAAAGAGGAATTAATCATTTCTCTCAAGCAGATTCAAGCATTTTTTTTGTATCCTACGCATACGAATTACTCTTAACTCGTTCGTCATTCGCATTTTTTCTATAATATTGAAAATAGGATGATATAACATTAGTTCTGATTCCTCTATCCTCAAAGGAGAAAAGTAATCTATACTAAAAGAGTAAGAAGGCCGTTAAATGCCTCCATGATTTGAAAAATACCGCCAAATGGGGTTAATTTCTCGGATTTAATTGCTATCTTTGCCATGTCGTGCGTTTTTTATCTTATTTGATTTACAGCACTAAGCTAAGTGAAATAATCGACATAACAAAATCATTGGCAACTTATTGCTGCCCATGTACTTATAAAAATATCAAACTAATACAACTGCGGAATTAAGGTTATAATATGTCCCAAGTTTCAGCTGCAGGAGAACGTGCGGCGATGAGTGGATATAAGCATCAATATGACTTGTTCGCTCAACGCATATATGACGAGATGATAAACAACAATCTCGTCAGGATCAGTGTGGCTTCTGATGAAGTAGGGAAACTTGATGATATATTCTATGAGACAAGGAAAGCAATTTTCGCTTACCAGATAAAGTGGTCGATAGACAAAGATGCTATTATGAGCATCACCGATTTCAAAGAATTGGTGGTAGATATAGCAAAAAGCTGGAAATGCATTCAACAGGGCAAAGAAAAACCTGTGATGCCATTCCTGCTTACTAATCGTCATGTCAGCGATAAATATGATATTGATGCTGAAATCAAAGGTATAAAGGATAAAACCGAATTAACAGATGAGGAATTCAGTGAGTTCGCGAAGGTATTTCAGTTTGTTGAGAGAAGTGGATGTGAGGAATTCCTAGTAACTAATGCTGATACAGATATCCGCACTTCGGATGTTTTGAAGTTACATAGACTGATAGAAGAAACAGCCGGAGGAAATGAAAGGCGAGTGGAATTCACATGTGCGGAACTTATTGAAAAATTAAATTGGCAGTATCGTTTCAATCGGCGTTTTAATCACGACCTATTTGTGGATGAGGATCATTATGTGCCCATCCATAAGACTGTGGAAAAACTAAACGCTGCGATAGAGACCCATCACTCGGGTTACATATTTTTACAAGGTATGCCTGGCTCTGGCAAGTCCTCGCTACTAAGTCATTTCGCACGCTATTCCCGTTACAATATTGTAACATACTATGCTTTTGACTTTGTTAATCCGTCAAGCCCTGATAATATATTCCTTCGTGGTGAGGCCGTGAGCTTGTTTCATGACTTGGTGCTGGCGCTCAATGAGCGAGGCTACAATTACTCCGGACATATCGTAAGCAATGACCTGAAGGAACTTAGGGATATGTTCTTTGCCCAGCTATCCCAGATGCACAATAACTATGTTAAGGATGGCAACAGAACAATCATCGTCATAGACGGACTTGACCATATCATCAGGGAATACAAGGACTGTGAACATGAGTTTATAGCATTGCTGCCATCGCCCAAGAGCATTCCTGAAGGCATAACCATCATTTTGGGTAGCCAACATTTTAATGAATCGCTAACATTGCTAGAAGATATTCATGCGGAATATAAAGATGAATCCAGAGTAGTGATGATGGATGCTCTGACGGGTGAGGAAATGGTGGCGCTGATAGATAAAACTTTACCCGCAGAAGTCATCTCCAAAGAAAATACGGATGAAATAATCAGTAAATCACAAGGCCATCCGCTATATCTTACTTATATTATTGAGGCTCTAAGAAGATCGGATGACCTGGCGTCAACACTGAAGAACTTGCCTGAATACAATAAGGACGTTGAAACCTATTATCGCAGCATTATATCGAAGATTCTTGCTGAAAGCTGCGAGCTGACGCATCTGTTAGGCTTGTTATCACGAATCAATGATGAAGTTCACTGGGAGTTTATAAAGGAATGGAGCCCATCGGAGAACGTTGTCAGAACATTTGTGACGAGTATAAAGCCTTTACTGCGTTATAACGAGAACTCACATTCATTAAGTTTCTTCCATAATTCCTTCCGACAATTCCTTTTAGGAGAAACCGGACGTGATGCCATGACAGGCGACATGGATAAGCAGAAAGCACAGGGCTACTATTCTGAACTTGCTGATTTATATCTGAAGTCGAGAGTGGAAAATCATTGGCTGGCATTTCAGTATCTTTATTTGGCGAACAGATATGAAGACTTCCTTAATATGGCTACACCATCAGAACTCAGCCAAGAGGTGTCGCAGTTCCGTCCGCTCAGTGAGATAGAAAAAGACGCTGTGTATGGTCTTTATATAGGTCGAAACCTAAACGATTCCTATATAGTGCTACGTTATATGCTGGCAAAGTCGGAAGTGGAGCAGCGCAAGAATCAGGATTATTCTGCGTTAACTTTCACTGATGATTTCATCGATCTTGGTGAATATGAACTTGCCAAGAATCTTCTGCACAGGGGCAACTCCTTGCTGTGTAATGAAACCGGTGCGCTAATCAGCTCACGAAAGTTCTATGCAGCAGGAGACATTGAGGAAGCCCGACTTCTGCTGGATTTAGCATATCCGAGGTTTCTGTATGTGAGAAATGATAAACTGGGATATACCGATAATTTCAACCATCGCCTAGAGGTGTTGAAGGAATGGATGCGGACAGCATCTTATTTTTATGGTGACGAACAGCTAAACGGCTATCTCGCATCCTTTACCAAGAACCTTTTTGATTCGCAGGAAAGAAGTTATGAACGTTATTCTTCTGAGAGCATTTATGCTGCCCTGGAAGAATCGGTAATGCTAGGCCTCTTTGATAAAGGAGATACCGACAGGTTTAAGTCGCGGCTGCAAACCTTAATTTTAAATGTTGAGGAAAACCCATATACGCCATTCAGCATATTGAGGTACGTGTTAAATGGATGTCGGGCGATGGACGATACGGAAAATGCAAAAAAATATTTTGAGATTCTCAGAAAGATATATGACGACACAGACCCACATCAGAGAATAATAATTGCCTATGATAGTTGGCTGCTATATCACGATGTTGATGAGGTGAAAGCAATTATCGAAGGCTTGGAGTTCGGGCAACTTTCAACCCCCGTAAAGCTGGAGATGGAAACTCCGCTTGTGAATTTCCGTCCCATGTACAGACTCGCATTCCTGCGCAGACTATGCGGATTTGATGATAGCATGGTGGAGGCGGTGCCTAAGGCGGATATCAAGGATGGAGGTCATGAGACGATAACAACATTTGCTCGTAATCTCTGCATTCTTGCCAAGACTGCGGCTGATGGTGAACTTGGCAAGGGCTTGAGTTATGATTTCAACCAGATAATGAAGTCGCTGTTACTTTTCTTTAGGAGCATCGACAATAGGGATGTGCATCTTTACGCACTGAACAAATATCGTATAGACTATTATAAAATCGCGATAAGTGTGGCTGCCCGATTTGGAAATGAAGGTATTGGCCATATCCGAAAGGTAATACGCGAAGTTTTTACCGAAACAAATGCCTATTCGGATTTGAAGAGAGAGGTCGCATTGAAGCTGTTCAGATATGACGGCGATTCCGAATTATTAAGAAAATGCCTTCTGGAGGTGGAAACCACTATGCTGGAAGGACAGGATCAGAACGGCAGGATGGAGCAATTCACAAAACAAGGCAGAGCCTGGCTAAGATATGGTGACAAGGATAAGGGCATAGACTGCTTCAGAAGAGTGCTGAATGACACTTTCTGTGTAGGCTATAGCAAAGATTACCAAGTGTCTTGGTTTACGGAATATACAAGAGAAATAAACAGGATAGAACCAGAGCGAAGCATAGAACGGCTGAAGTGGATAACACTGAGGCTAAAATATGTTGATACCATTACAGACCAATCTTCCCTTTCAGATATTGTAGATGAACTGCTCAAGGCTGCATTCTCTTACAATATTGCCTCCGGTTTGAATATGTATTTGTGGATGTTAGACCGTGAGTTTACCACTTTTGTCAATGGTTTTGCCTATATGATAGAAGGAATATTGACGGAAGTTGAAACGAAAGAGGAATATGGAATGCTTTTAGAACTGTTCTGTAGATTGTTCCTGTTTGTTGATGATTATGAGGATGGGCATCCTTATCTCTTGAAAAAGATTCTGAAGAAGGGAATTGCTTTGTATGACGGTAAACTTCCTGATGAAATAAAAAGAAAGATAGACCATGCTGTAAAAACCGAATGCACTGAGAACGTTCAGGAGTCTTATTCAAAGATAGAACTCGGCGAAAGTCCTTTAGATAATGAACGAATCCCGAAAGGCTCTGGCGACGATGACGCGTTTACCTGGATAAACAAGGGTGAGGATGCTTATAGGGATGGAAATATGACAGAGGCATGGAAATGTGCTGAAAAGGCTATCAGACTGTCAAGATCGTCGGGCTGGATAAAGTTCTACGATGGTGGCAGCAGAATATTTACGTTTCGCCTGATGGGCATGATAGATAAGGACAAGGCTCAGGAATTAGCCCTGAAAACATTGGTGGACGACCTTGCCCATGGCTATTCCTACGGTATGACTCAGCATATTGATGATATATTGTCGTTGGTGACTGACGAGGTTGATAAAAGTAAGGTATATGCCGAATGGCAGAGTTACATGAATAGATTGCTGTGCGAAGAAAGCGCTGTAAAGGGCGATTATCCGGCTATTAACACTGAGCCAAGTGGCGTTTCGGACATCATTATCAGATTTATCTTGATTCTTGGACGTTCTTTAGTGAACCCGGTCAGAGAGCGTGCTTCCTATTTGTTGGCTTCACTTCTTGATCATGGCTGCGATAAGATAGTTGACTATCTTAGGGTCGAAAATAACAATAAACTGACCCTTGATGTTGGAAAGTTTCTGCTTGAAGAGAATTCTCCTAAACTGACTATGCTTAGATATATAGTTAAGCCATTGGCTCTTTCGCGTAATATATTATGGCGAATGTATGCAGTGGACATCCTGAATGCACTTCATCTGGATACTCCTGACGTGCCGAGAATAAACCGACCTGCCATATATAATCTTCAGTACGAGGAAAATGACTATAGGCTATTGGATAACAAGGGAAAGAATATAAAGCAAAAAGAAAACGACCACAAAATTGGTTCGCCGTTCGTCGATTTTCTATGTGAGATTTTTCACATATCGGAAGATATCATTTATTATCGAGCAAATCAGCTGGCTCTTCATTATACCTCAGAACATGATATGACTGACGAGGCTGATAGCCGTCTTCGGACTCATTTGGATAAGATATATCTTAAGATGTCGTTCCTGCATACCTATTCAGAGGGTGTTCTGAATGGTATTATGGAGGCGGCAGGGGAGTTACTGGACAGTAGTTCAATGACTCTTGAGGCATTGAGGCCAGTTTTCACTCTTTATGATTATGCTGTGTCGACATGGTCTGTGAAAGAGAAACCGACTTTTATTCATCATATTGAGATAGGCGAATATCATATTCTACCCAAAAATTGGGAAAATGAAGCCTCGAAATGTTCAAGGCTGAATACTACCCTTGCTGACTATTCAAGCAAAGTGGTTATCGGCGAATCAACTTTGCTGACATCAACCAATGATGGACTGCCGAGTGAAGAGTATCTGCAAATGATAGTTCCAGAAGGTTTTGCTAATGAAGGAAGAATTTTTTTCGGCGACATACCTTATCATCGTTTGAGTAAAGACTATTATCATCTTAGATGCCACGAATGTCAGCCTCCAGTCGTAATAAGGGAAAGTTTCTTTGTGCAGTTCTCACATAAGACATCATGGATAGCTTTCAATCCTCAGTTGGCCAAAGAGCTAAATTGGGAACCTATGGAGGATTGTCTATTCGGCTGGAAGAATAAAGATGATGAATTGATGGTGGAGTCAATCTATTGGAATCATGGTAACACCCAGAACATGGGTTTGCGATGGACTGAGTCTGGCGAAGGATGGATCGTTGTGGCAACGCCTAAGGCTGTGGAATCTATAAAACAATTTTATGGCGTTAATCTGGTTCAGAGTAAGAGAGTGGTAAGAACTTATAAAGGTGCTACCCAGTTGTATAAATGTTTAGAGCGTTTAGGCTAAAATAGCAAATATTTACTTTATCTGTAAGCAATAAACTAAACAAACTCAAGAAAGCTTTTCCCGAAGCCTTTTCTATTGGACAAAAACAAGTGAGCTTATAAATAGTTAGATTTTGGCAAAAATAGAATATCTTGCTAAAATCTAACTCGCATTACTCTTGTTCATAAGGACTTAGTGTCTCCATCTAGGGCGGATGCTTTGATAGTGGTTGTCTTCTTCCTTTTCTTGTGTATGAGTGGTACTACTCTTCATTGACGTGGAAATTTCATTATTGGATATGTCCCTTTCCTCCTCCTTATCCTCTTTGTTACCTGTAATCGTCAAAGCAATCTTTCTGTCCAGCTCTGCCGACTGCCCTTTGAGCGAGCGAAGCTCTTCTTCTTTCTTCCACGTTCCATTAGCAATAGCAGTGTAGATGTCCTTATTGACTGCAACCTTTTCTTTCTCCTTCTCGTGCGATTCTATCACTTTTGGGATGCGTCCCAACGCACCCAAGAAGTTCTCACACGCAAGTTTCGGGTCCGTAGCCAACTTACCATTATTATAGGTATAGTAGATGCTCTCCTGTCCTTTTACAAAAAAGCGATTCACTGAACAGTCGAACAAGTCCTTGGAAGTGCTCTCCGTCTTGACCATGATGGAAAGCCATATATCTCACCGATTTTGTTGTACTCACCCTTGGTTCGTGCCTTCTCGTCTATCTCCTGCAAGCGTGCAGCAATGACCTTGACGTCTGTACTGTCTTCCACGCCCTTGATAGTCAAATTGTTGATGGGCTGTCCATCGGCATCACGCTCCACACGCTGCTCAAATAGAGCTAAGTCAGACTGTGCCTCCTTGATTTTATCCGTATGGAAGGACACGGAGCTGTCAATCTCTGCCAACTTGCCCGTTGCGGCATCACGCTCACGGAGGAAGTTCTTGCGCTCTGATTCCAAGGTGGTAATCTTCTTATCCAATCTTGCATTCTCTAAAAGGTCGGTATTACCTGAAAGCACCGCTACATATTCGGAGAAGTTCATGCCGCTGTCCTCATCCATCGAACCCTCATCAATGGTACGACTGCCAAGCGTGTTTGTCTTCAGCTGATTGATGAACAGCTGCTTGTTGTGCAGCAGGTTAAACTTGTAACTGTCCAACGAGCGTTCCACAGCATAGATGATGACATCGACCTTGTTGTTCGCAAATTCCTTGGCGATAAGGTTTCCCTTGCGCACGGCTCGTCCGTTACGCTGCTCCAAGTCAGAAGGTCGCCAAGGAGTGTCCAAATGATGGATGGCTACGGCACGCTGCTGTGCATTCACACCAGTACCCAACATAGAAGTAGAGCCGAAAATAATACGGATATATCCACGGTTCATTGCATCTACCATCGCCTTCTTGGCTTTCTCGTTCTTACACTCCTGAATGAAGCGTATCTCGTAGGATGGAATATGGTAGTCCTCCACTAATTTACGCTTGATTTCCGAATAGATATTGAAGTCTCCACCGGGCTTATAAGTACCTAAATCAGAGAAAACAAACTGCGTTCCTTTTTGTGTATCGTACTTTCGGTAATAGTCATTGAGCATCTTAGCACAATGGCTTGCCTTGTTGTCGATATGGTCTGAGTACCCATTTTCATCAATCATGCGTAAATCCAAGCTCATCTTGCGGGCGTAGTCTGTTGCAATCAGCATCTTTGCTCTTTCCTCGCTCTCACTCAGAGGTGAACGTCCTAAGATTGTGGCATCGCCACTCTTGGCAAACTCCATCAGTTTGCCGATAAAGACTTCCTGCTCGGGTGTCGGTGGTATGTTGTGCAGTATCTCATTCTTCTCTGGTCTGTCGATACCGATGTCCTTGGCAGTGCGAAAATCGCAAATCTCCGCATAGAAAGCAGCCAGCTCAGGCACCTTAATGAATGTCCTAAACCGCTCTTTCTGAATGATGTCGTTTGTGATGGAGAACTCATAGTCGGTAGACTTCTTTGCAAAGACAGCTGCCCAGGCGTCAAAACTGTTGATACCTTGCTTTTCCAAAGCCTGTGGACGGAGATACTTGAACAGGAGATACAACTCCGTCAGGCTATTGGAGATGGTCGTTCCCGAAAGGAAAGTCGCTCCCAAATCCTTGCCGGACCTCTCCTGTATGGTACGAATGGCAAAGAGCATGTTTAAGGCACGCTGTGAACCATCAGGATTGCCCAAACCCGACACACGGTCGTGGCGGGTGTTGAACATCAGGTTCTTGAATTGGTGCGATTCATCTACAAAAAGGTGGTCGATACCCATCATCTTGAAGTCCACGGCATCGTCTTTTCTTTCGGCGATGCTGTCCTGTATGTTCTGCAGCTTTGCTTCAAGGGTCTGCTTGCGCTTCTCCAAGCCTTTGAGCATCCCACGGGAGATGTCTCTTCCTTGTTGTCGCAATACTTCGAGATTCTCTTCCACGGAGTCTAGTTCCTTTTGCATAATCGCCTCCTGTATCTCCAAGGCTTGCGGTATCATGCCGAACTGTTCGTGCGTCAAGATAATACAATCCCAATCGTTATTCTTGATGTCGTTGAAGATGCGCTGGCGGTTCTGCTTATTAAAATCGTTCTTACCTGGATAGAGTACCTTAGCATTAGGATAAGCTTTCCTAAAGGTGTCGGCAATATCAAAGACGTTTGCTTTCAGTCCGATAATCATTGGTTTGTTCGCCAACCCCAACCGTTTCATCTCGTAGGCTGCCGTACACATGATGAGTGTCTTGCCTGCTCCCACCTCGTGGTCGCAGATGCCGCCTCCGTTGGTCTTCAGCATCCACACGGCATCCTTCTGACTCTTGTAGAGGTCTGCAATACCCAATCGTTTGAGGTCAAGGTCGGGAAACGTCTGGTGCGTGCCGTCAAAGTTGGGTCGCACAAAACAGTTGAAAAGACGATTATAACGGTCAGAGAGTTGTTGCTTGAACGTGTCAGGTGTACGTCCGAGCCAATCAACAAAGCCCTGCCTGATTTCCTCAATCTTGGCATTTGCCATCTGGATAGCATGTCCGTCCCTTACTTTGATAGTTTTCGTCTCTCCCGTAACCTTATCCGTCATCTCCTTGCTCTTGTTGATGTCGGGAATAGTGTTGTGCAGGGCGTGCTTGAGGAGATTGATGCCATCATAGCGGCGGAACTCACCCTGTACGGCATACTTGTGCCAGATATTGGCATTCTTATGGTCACATACAATGCTGTATTCGTCCATGTTGGAATGGTAGGATACGCCAATGTCCGTCCCGAAGAACTCCGAAGCGAACCTGCCATAGACTTTGGCAGGTATCCAGCGTTCACCGAGATTAAAGTCAAGGTCTGCAAAAGGAATGGGTGTTGGCCTGGCTGCACGCAAGGCTGCAAGGCTCTGTTTTGCCTCTTCGTGGTCGGGATGGTCTAAGAGCCACGACTCGATACGCTCCGCCTTTTCTATTACATTGCCCGAAATGAACTTGTCCGCAACCTCATAAGCATTTTCTTCGGGGTTGAAATAGATGCGACCTTCCAAGGAAGAAATGATGTCGCTTTCCTCCATATCAGGTAAAAGTGAACTCATGTAGTCAAGTTCCACCGTACCGTATTTGTTGAGCGATGCACCCAATGCCTCCATTGGGTCTGCGGCAACGGTCAGTTCCGTGGTGGAAAATGCCGTCGGATGATCAAAGATGTCCGCCTTGACGTACCTACCGTTTTCGGAGCGTTCCAAGAAGAGCATTTCCACACCTGTAGCATCCATCTTGATGATGTCGGTGTTCGCCTTTTGGTTAAAGTAGCCCCAGCGTGCAACATAGTCATCATACAGGTGGTTGAGCCTGCTGCGGTCCTCCTTGTCCTCTGCATGGTTCTCTGCCTCGTAGTCATAGAGACGATGATAGCACTCCCGTATCTCGATATAGGCTTTGAGACGGGAAAGCTGCGCATACGGCAGTCCATCGGGTTGAAGGTCGGATGTCGCTTCAGGTCAGAAAGAAACCCCATCTGACCTTTCTGCACGACAATGGAGCCGTCTCTCAGATGAGAGTCCGGCGAAGAGAGAAAAGGGCGTGGTGAAGCGTCAAACTCCTTTCTGACTTCCGCTATCGGTTTTGGCTTGCGCTCCTCGGCTTCGTTCATGAAGTCGAAAAGGGATGGCTCACGTGAAGAGGAAGAAGCCGCTTTCCTGCTGCCACGGGTACGCCGTTGAGGAATGGTCGCTGCCTTTTGCATTTTGAACTCCGATGGTTTCTGGGGAGCAGTTTGTGTTATAGGACGGTGTGCCTGTGAAGTTCCTGAATTATCCTTGATTTCATTGTTTACACGGCTTACCTCTCTTGTCCAAAGGCTGTATTCCTCCGGGGCAAACAGTGACAGTTGCTCCGGTTGTCCGATGTCTTCCATGTTGTTGTCCACCACTGGATGATGATCGTCGTCAAAGAACACCGTCTGTCCGTTCATCTCTCTTGGGGCTTCAATATCCGTACGGATTTCCGACCTTTCCTGTTCGTATTGTCGGTGAAGTGTCAAGGCGGGTACGCCTTCGGGCGCAGGTTCTATAGTCATGGAAGGCTGTTCTGATACTAATTGTTGTGGGTCAGACTCTGATGATGACGGCTGTAATGGAATTGTCTCTCCGTTAGGAACGGTATTTTCCATTATCTGCGTATCGTTCTCAGAAGCAATGGTTACAGTCTCCTTAACCTTATTCTCTGTTTCTGCCTTTGTTATCACTTCTTCCTTGATTTCCTCTGCTACCACTTCTTCTTTGGTATATTGTCCCCTGACTATTTCTTCCAGTTCGGCTATCTCGTGCAATTTCTTAGGAGAGAAGTACAGGTCACGTTCAATGCCCAGTCCTCTTACTTTTACGCCTTCCATCTCATCGAGGGACATATTGCCAAGCTCCCAGCCATAACCCATCGTGACAGCACCGAAACCAATACGGCTCTTAGGGTCATATTCCAGAAGGTAGGCTGTGTATGCTCCCATAGGGAAGAAATAGCGTGCATAGGCAACCTTATCGCCAATGAGTTCCTTTTCCGTGCTGTAAAGTTTAGGCAGTTGCTTTCTGATACTGTCGGGCATGAGGTTATAGGCATCGATTATTCCCTTGTCTTCAGTCTTTGTCTTCTCTGTTTCTTCTTTCCGACTTATGGTAATACCCAACTTGCGAAGCTGTTTCTCTGCTTCTGCCTCTCGCTCTGCTTCTGTCATCGGTATACCGGTCTCATATAGTTTACGGTCGATACGTTGTCCCATTTCAAGGGAGAGTTGTGTTCGGAGACTTTCTGCCATTTCCTCAATCCCTCCTGTGAACCGATACTCCCATGCCGGTCTTCCATAAGGGTCTGTACCCATTATGCGCTCTGTGGCAATAGTGCGATGAGATATGCCTTTCCAATCTCCTACAAAAAGAGAGTTATGCTTGAAGACGACAGAAGAGCCTTCTTCCTTAGCAACGGAAACGGTTTCTACGAACTGCTGCTCGATGCCTTCGCTGATTTCTTTACCTGTCTGCTTCTGTAGTACGATGAGGTCACTGCCTACGTCCGTTCCAGCATTGTCTGAAAACATACCCGATGGCAGGCGGAGAGCGGAGATAAGGCGGCTGTTCTGCATGAGGTAACGGCGTATGGCTTCATTGCGGGGACTGTCCAAAACACCCTGTGAGGTGATGAATGCCAGTAAGCCACCTTCCTTGATGCAGTCCAGACCTTTCACGAAGAAGTAATTGTGAATGGCACGTGTGGACTCACGTTTAAGAGTGTCCTTACCTTTGCTGTATTCTCGGTCATAGACCATGAAATCACCGAAAGGAATGTTACTTGTAACAAGGTCGTATTTGTCTTTGTTTTCTAACTCCCCTATAGCTTCAAAAGGCTCGTTTCTAACGAACACGTTGCCTTTACCATAAGGGTGCAGGGCTTGGCTGATACGGGCAGTGAGCAGGTCCTTTTCCATTGCATCTACAACTCCCGCTTGCCTTGCAAAGGTTTCAGCAAATACTCCCATGCCAGCTGAAGGATCCAAACATCGACGTATGGGTACATTTACAGAAGTGAGAGCGTCTGAGATGGCTAAAACGATACGTGTATCGGTATAGAAGGAAGTTAGTACGCTTGCCTTGATGCTCTCCCAATACCGCTTGGCGGTGTTAGCATCTACGGCTTCACGATAAATCATCTGCTTGAGCTGTTGGGTTGGTTCAAAGAGATTCTGCTCAGACTTGCTCCAATAGCGTATATCATCGGGGTTATCTGTGCGGTTGAGTACACATTTTAAGCCACCGAAGCCCTGATAGTTTTGTAAGATACTTTTCTCAGCTTCGGTGGCTTCACGGCGTTCTTTTTCCAAACGCAGCACGACACGGATAGCCTCCGTGTTGGCTTGCAGGACTTCTTTCTTATTGTATGCCATAGTGTTTTCTTTTAATAAAGTGGAGGTAAAAAGGTCGGGAGGTAGTACTTGTATCTCCCGATCTATATCTGTTCCTCTCTGTTTCTGCCGGGATTATCTCCCTTTTTGTTTTCCTTTCTTATTCTCAAATTCAAAGGAAGTGGCGTAGTCTTCACCCAAAACAAGTCGGGCATTGAACTTCTTGCCAGCCTTGCTGGTCAGCCCTTTAAGGATAGGCGTACGACCAGAACTTATCAAGTCACGGATATTATCTTCAGAGAGATGTATGCCAGAGACTTCACGAAATACGTGGAAACCACAGGTTTCATGTCTGCACTTGGCTACCTTGGCATAGATGCCGACACTCTGCTGTCCGCACTTTGGGCAGCGGTAGACAGGATAGGACTTCTGCTCTGAAGAAAGCGAGAGGAGTTCCTCGCAGATTGTTCCTACGTATGAATTAATTCCCTGTGCGAACTTATCAGATGGCATCTTTCCTGCTTCAATAGCGGCAAGGGCAAGTACCCAACTGCCTGTCATCTCCGCGTTGGCAGTCTTCTTATCTTTGACAATCTCATAGACTGCCAGCCCTTTCTCGGTAGGTATAATGGATTTCTTGTCTCTTCGGATATAATCACGGAGAATAAGTGTCTCAATGATATTGGCTCTTGTGGCAGGTGTACCGATACCACACTCTGCCATTGCTTTCTTACTTTCTGCATCTTCAACCTCTTTTCCAGCGTTCTCCATAGCAGAAAGCAGTGTCGCTTCTGTATAGAGTGGTTTAGGTTTGGTCTTATGCTCGGTGATCTTGGCAGAAACAAGTGGTAAAACCTCTTCTTCTGTTAAACTAGGCAATGAAGACAAAACCAGTTCATCACCATCTTCTTTCTTTTCAGCTTCTATTTCTTTATCTTTCTGTACAGCTTTCCAGCCCAAAGAGATTTGTCGGCATGCTTTCCAAGTAAAGGTGTTGGTGCCATCCGTGAACCGTACCTGCATACGCTCTTCCTCGGAATTGGAGGAAAAGGCTTCGACAAAGCGATTGTCCACCATCTGGTAAACGGTCGCTTCATCTGCCGACAATCCTGATGGTGTTTCACCTGTCGGAATAATGGCGTGGTGGTCGGTAACCTTAGTATTGTCCACAGAATGGCGGTTAAGTGGATTTGATAATGGCTTGCCTATCTTGCGCAGCAGGGCGGGGACTTCCTCGAAGACATCCTCGCTGATATATCGGCTGCCTGTGCGGGGATAGGTTGTGATTTTCTTCTCATAGAGGCTCTGGGCTATTGAGAGGGTTTTGTCTGCAGAAAAGCCGTGGCGTCTGTTGGCTTCCTTCTGCAAGGCAGTGAGGTCGTACAAGAGTGGTGGCGCGGTATGCGTTACCTTTCTTGTGACCGATTCTACCATAAGCCGGCTCTGACTGCGAAGTGCAGTGAGAACAGTCTGTGCCAATGCTTCACTCTCATAGTCTTCACTGCCAATGGCTTTCAGCGACAAACCCTCTTTTTCTGTAAGGACGGATAATTTCCAATAGGGTACGGAAGAAAAGTCACGGTTCTCTATGTACCGACGGCAGACCATAGCCAATGTCGGGGTCTGTACCCGTCCCAAGGAATAGCCGCCCTTGCGGGCAATGGAAAGCGCACGACTTGCATTGATACCTACCAGCCAGTCAGCTTCGCTTCTTGCCTTGGCAGAATGATAGAGATTGTCGTAATGGATACCAGGCTTGAGGTTGGAAAGTCCTTCACGGATAGCCTTGTCTGTGAGTGAACTTATCCAAAGTCTTTCGAAAGTCTTTTTACAATCAAGATATTGATAGATGTAGCGAAAGATGAGCTCACCCTCTCGCCCTGCATCGGTGGCGACAATGATACGGTCTGCCTTGTCAAAACAGGAGCGTATCACTTTGAGTTGCTTCAATGCTGCAGGGTCTGATACATACTCCTTGTCCTTACGTACTTGTCGTACCACTAACTGAAATGGATTGGGACGGATGGGCAAGTCCTCGGCTTTGTAGGCAGAAAAACCGTAGGTTTCGGGCATGGCAAGGGCGATGAGGTGTCCCATTGCCCAAGTAACAAGATAGCCGTTACCTTCCAATTGAAAATCGGCGGACGGAGTGGAAGCCAAATATCCTTCTTGCTTGTTGCTTGCCCCTACGATGCGGGCAATGTCTCTGGCTACCGAGGGTTTCTCGGCGATAATACAAGTTGTCATAGTGCTGAATGGTTTTAAGGTTACATTCTACGTCCACGGGACTTTTTCTGCTTGTTCTCGTCCTGCTTTTGCTTCTGCTCGGCAGTAGGCTGTGTCTGTCCCGTTTTCAGCGGTTCTTTCACGTTCTTGGTGGCTTCGTTGGTCTTGCCGTGGTTGTTCACGGCTACCTGTGTTTTGTGTTCTTCGGCTACGCCAACCACTTTTTCTTTGCCGGTTTCCTGCTTTTTGTCAGGATTCCACTTGTAAAAACATGGGCGGTTCTAATCCTTGTCCATGCGAACGTATGCGTTGAAAGGTTGCCCCTGCTTGTCCACCATATTCTTTAGATATAGTGTGCGACCGCTATCCAATGCTTCACGCTGTTTTTCTGATAATTCCAAGCCGCAGAGCTTATGTGGGACACCTTGCTGCTGAGCCTGTTTGTGTTCCTGTCGTTCTCTTAAACTCTTGTTGTCGCCAAAGAAAAACTCAATACCCTTTCGCTCGGCATTGACCTGCAGTGTTGCATTGAATGTCTTACCACTCTTGGCTGTCATGCCTTCCACCTTCACGGCTTTGCCTTCCACGAGTTCTTTGTACTGGGCATCAGAGAGCGTTACGCCCTTGATATCCTTAGGGATGTTCACACGGTCGGCACGCAGGGCTATGATTTCATTCGTCTGCGGATCGATAGATACGTAGGCAGAGAAAGGCTCTCCGTTCTTAGGTGTTACCTCAATGGTCTTGCCAAGATTACCCGTAGCAAGGAGTTGTTCCTTTTCTTCGGGAGAGAACTTGTAACCCATATAGGGAAAGTCAAGCTGTGGTTCTTTTCTCAAAGGATGAATTGCCAAACCGATATTGCCGTTATCGTCCGTGCGGAAAGCAAGGCGTGCTTCGGTGTAGATGGTCGTGTCTCCAATAGGTACGGCAATCGTGATGAGATTGCTCTTCTGCCAATTGAGCATCTTTTCCAATTCTCCACTCTGCTCCAATCTCTCACGGGACAGTCCAAGACTGTCGAGCATCTTCCAATCCATCTTTTCGGGGTCAATGGCGGTGGCATTCTTCTGCTGGGGCAGATAGTCCTCAAAAGGAATGCCCATCTCAGCCAGTTGCTGTTTGCTTTCTGGCTTTTCACGGCTTTGTAGCATGGTGCGCAGATTGTCTACGCCCTGCTCCACATTGTCTGCCAATACCTTGTACAGCCCAAAATGAGTCGGGTTATTGAACTGTTTGAGAAAGTTTGTCATGAAATTCTTCAGAAGTCCGTCTTTGTTGTTGAACTTCAAGAATGCCGCTTTGTTGGCAGCGACAGCCTCTGTTGTTTTAAGGTTTCCCTTGTCGTCAATACCAGAAATTACGGAGAGTTTTCCCGCTTCCTTTTCATTCTTCACTTCCGTGCGGTCTTCCAAGACCAGCACATAATTGTCATTGCTGTTTGATTCCATAATTTGTTACTATTATATGTATAGAGTTTCGAACAACAAAATTATAGTGAAAAATCTTCCAAACTAGTCATGAAGGAAAAATCAGGACATACTAAGATAAAGACAGAAAATATAAAAACGAGGTGTCATTTTATAAGGATTTACGCATTATCACTACTGTCCACTTAAACTCAGTAATTGTTCTTTGAAATAGTTGAATTTAGCTAGTTGCAAAGTTTTTCTGAGTCAACGGATTTGAATTTGTACCTTTGCAGGGTATCATCAGATTCTGCATATGTATAAAGACAAATACGTTTTCGCTCAGTTAGTCTCATTTCTTGACAGAAACCACTTCAATTATCTCGTACGTAAATACGGAGGTGATAAGTATGTGAAGTTCTTTAGTTGCTGGAATCAGTTGCTTACCCTCATATTTACACCAGTTCGGGATAAGGGTTTGTTTAGAATAGTTCCAATTGCCTACTCTTTTCAATGCGCACTGGCAGTCCCTCGAGCTTATTCTCGAAGAAACAGTATGCAGCCAATGCCGCACAAAGATTCATGAGGAAGTTATGTACGGAATGATGGCGTGAGTGGACAAGGTTGGCCTTGTTCTTGAGGAGTTCGTTGATGCATTCTATTATATATCGTTTGCGCAGCATCATCTTGTCTCACAAGGGCATAAGCTTGTTTTTTATGTTTGACTTGAGCCCGTGAACGAGATGGATGCCTTGGTTGAAGAGGTTCTCAAAGAATTCTTGCTTGCTGTACCCCTTGTCGGCAAAGACTTTGCCGTAGAGCACTTTGGTGAAGACCTTCCACACCCTAGGGTTTCTGTCGTCTACGTTTGCGGGAGTTAGGCAGAACGTGAGTACGTCGCCCATCTCGTTGCACAGCAGATGCAGCTTGAGACCAGGGCACCAGCCCATCGTTCCTTTTCCGTTCTTGATAAGTCCATCAAACACCTTGTTGAATTTCCTTCTCATGTTGTGGCATACTGGAATCATTGTACTGTCGACGAAACTAATGCCCATGCACTTTCCAAAACCTTGGATGCGCATGAAGGGCATCAGGTCGAAAAATACGCAGGGCATGAGTTCCACGAAACGCGTGTAGGACACGCCATAGAGGAAGTAGCTTGCCAAATGTTCCTCAATGAAAAAGAGGTAATAGTGCTTGAGGTTGCGGAATGAGCCAAAATGGTAGCACAGCAGGATGGTCATAATTTCGCTTTTGGACATTTACCCTTTGCAGTTTCTCATTCGCTTATATCCCTCGTCCATGGGGCGATATGGAGATTTTTAGTTAATTCGGTATCTAAATTCTTGCAGAAGTCATCCAACACACAGAATATTTATGTAACTTTGTCAGTGGTTATCATCGCTATATATGTTTGTAAGTTGTTGATTTTCAACCATAAAGTTGCAAAACAACGGCGATATTACCAACTTTTTAGGGGATTTTCTTATCCCGAACTTGCATTCTTGGAGGGAGCATCTGGTGCTTTGAGCATCTCGGTGAGCACTCGTGCACTGGCAACAACACCCTCGAAGAGGACTTTGAAGAAGTGGAATTGTGTGGGGGCTTGAACTGCCGTATGAAGTTGGAGAGGAAGTTTTCCAGCGCATTGCTGTGCTTGTCGAACTTCAGGAAACTCTGTTCATGCTCGGCGGTGGGCGATACTGTCTTCAGTCCGCCTTTCTCATCTGTCCCTGAGAGGGCTTTGAGATTCTCGTCCTTGGAATCTTTCACCAAAAGGGCTTCTTGATCTTTGATTTTTTCGTCCATCTTACAATGTATTTAATGACACCAATAGCGGTGTATGGGCAAAGGTAAATCAAAGAAACTATGCATGTTAGCAGTTGGAAATAACTGCGTACTTGTTGCGTTGATATGGATGAAAGTGGCAAAAAGAGAGGTATGGATCAAACTCCATACCTCCATATTTTTCATTGATTAGGTTATTGCATAGACAGCAATTTGCAGTACATTCCGTTTTTTGCTGCAAGTTCTGCATGCGTCCCATTCTCTACAAGTCGTCCTTTGTCCATCACAATAATCTGATTAGCATTACGGATGGTTTGCAAATGATGGGCAATGACCAAGACTGTGCGATTTCGGATAAGGGCAGACATTGCCTGTTGTATCTTATATTCATTGACAGGGTCAACATTGCTCGTTATCTCGTCCAAAAGAATGATGGGAGCGTCTTTCAAGAAAGCACGGGCGATTGAAAGCCTTTGTTTCTGCCCTCCGGAGAGTCCCAAACCGTTTTCTCCGATTTTTGTTTCATAACCTTCCGGCAGGCTGATGATAAAGTCGTGTATCATCGCTCTACGTGCTGCTTCTTCGATTTCTTCCTGCGTAGCATGTTGATTGCCCACTTTGATATTATTGGCAATGGTATCTGAAAAGAGAATAACATTTTGCATCACTACACTGATTTTACCGAGCAGATAATCATAGTCCATTTCTCGAATGTCTATACCACCGATACGGATACTGCCGGTCTGCGGTTCCCAGAAACGGAGTAACAGGCTGGTAATGGTTGTTTTACCAGAACCTGACGATCCGACAAGTGCCGTTACCGTTCCTTCGGGAACATGGAACGTGAGATTTTTCATCTCAAAACCTTCCTTCTCATAATGGAAATCCACTTTGTCAAAGGAAAGATTGAAATGGGTTGCTGTTTTCGGCTGTTCAGGATTGGTGATAACAGGAGCATTCAATAAATGGGAAATGCGTCCGTAACTATCTTTTACCTTGATGTAATTCAGCCAATGACTCTCCATATTGACAAAAGGTTTGTAGAATTCTTTTGAGACGATGATAAACATTAAATAAGCGAAAAGAGAAAGTTCCCCCTGCTGTGTCCACCAAAGACCGATTGTAGCCATCAGAGCGAAAGCCAATTCTATCAGGAAAGTGTATCTGCCCACACTCACAGCTGCCAAACGAGAAGTATTCTTACTGCTTTCTCCAAATTCACTGACAGAGTGGTCAAGTCTGTCACGGAACAATCCTTTTCCTCCAAACACTTTCAAAACCGGAATGCCCTTGACGTATTCTACAAAGAGGCTGACCATATCCGCCAGATTGTCCTGAGACTCTTCCTGTGCTTTCATTCCCGAGCGAATGCCCCGATACAGAGAAAACAGGGCAATAGGAAGAATGGCTACCATTGTCAATCCCATGCGCCAGTCCACACAGAACAGTCCGATGCCAAGTATCAGAGCTACAATGAAATCAGCAGACATCCGTGTCCATAGATGTCCTACTACCATTTCCATATTATCAACGTCTTTGTGAATGACTGTACTTATCTCTCCCAGACGCTCATTGGTATAGAAACCGAGTGAGAACATTTTCAGTTTCAATATGATTTTATCGCGGATACGTTCCACAAGATCAAATCCGGCAAAATGCTTGCTCATATCGGCAATGGCATTGGATAGGGTTTTCAATACCAGCAGACCGCCAAGTAACCATGCTGCCGAAATGAAAGAGATGCTTTCTCCTTGTATATGACGGTCGATAAGGAACAAGACGGTTAGCATGATTGCCGTGCCACAAAGAGCATAAACCACGAAAAACAGTGCAGAGATAATCAGATGCCGCACTCCGCGAGCGGTCAATTCATTCAATATATTGCGTACCATTGTTTATACCTCCTCTTCTTTCAGTTGCCATTTACTTACTTGTTCTTGCGTCTCCGTCATATTGCGGTACAGAGAACAGTCTTTCATCAGTTCACGGTGTGTTCCCTTCGACACGACCTGCCCTTTGTCCATTACAACAATACGCTCCATATCCTGAATAGTATTGAGACGGTGAGCAATGGTAATGACAGTCTTGTTGCGCTGCAATTCATCAAGAGCTTCTTGGATTAGTTTCTCATTCTCTCCGTCCAATGCGGCAGTGGCTTCATCGAGAATAATTATTGGAGAGTCTTTGAGCAACATTCGAGCAATGGAAATACGCTGTTTTTCTCCGCCAGAGAATTTTATGCCGGCTTCGCCTGCCAGCGTATCATAACCATTCGGCAAGCCCATGATAAAATCATGAATACGAGCACGCTCTGCTGCCATTTCCACTTCCTTTTGTGTGGCGGTAGGTCTTCCAATACGGATATTGTCCCGAATACTTGTGTTAAAGAGAAAAACCTCCTGCTGTACCATCGAAAAATAATCAGCGATATTACGTTCGGAGAATTCCATAATATTCTCTCCTCCCAGTCGGATAGTCCCTGTTTGGGGGTGCCAGAACCCCATCATCAAACTTGCCAGCGTGGTTTTTCCCGACCCTGACTCGCCGACGATAGCAGTATGGCTTCCTCTCGGAAATTGAAGACATACATCTTTCAGCGCATTGTCTTTCTTGTTTGGATAGGAGAATGTAACATGCTCGAAACAAACATCCGTCTGTGTCGTATCTGTTTTCTTGTCCGCTGTTTCCTTTGTCTGTACCTCTGTAATGGACTGTACTTTTGCCAACGACTGACCATAGATGATTCGGAAATGTTGGAATGTAGCCAACTTAGCAAAGGAGGACGAGAACAATCCGCCCAATATCAAGGCAAGGATAAAACGAGCTACAGTTAATTCGCCCGAACTCATCATCCATAGTCCAATAAGAGTCATTACCACGATACCACCTTCCAAGAACATCGTTATCAATGTCATGGGAACGGTAACGCTAAACATGCTCCGCTTTACCCAACGGATGTAGTCGCGCATACCACCAAGTACCTGTTCCGTTCTGTTTTCCTCGTTACTGAAGGCTTTGATTACCGATATGGTAGCCACATATTCCAAAAGGTCTTCCGACATTTTTTGCGTACTTTCCATAAAGTGTTGAAAGCTCTTTCCCCAAAGTGTTTTGACAGCCATTTGCAGAAGAAATGCCACAGGCAAAAGAGAAATGAGCGACAGCCCCAAACGCCAGTCTAACACCATAATGATTACCCAGAGTAAGGCTGGAAAAAGCGTAGCCGAAAGGATTTCGGGTAATCCATGTGCTAAATAAATTTCAATTTGTTCCACATCGTGGTTAATAATATTCACCAAGTCGCCAACTTTCCGTTCTTGAAAGAAACCGAGCGGCAAGCGTTGCAGATGACTTATGATACGCAACCTCAATCGTGTAAGGGCATTGTAAGCCGACCGGTGTGCCCGCCAAATTGAGATTCCATAGAATACGCCTCGAAGCATTGCAAATAGTATCATTATTCCTCCAATACCCCAAACTATTAAGGGAGAGAGTGTGCCATTCATCAGCTTGTCCACTGCCCACACTACCAGCAGTATAGGAAGTGTACCTAAAATAAGGTGCAATATGACCACTGCATTGGAGAGCAGGCTGCGGCTCTCCCGTTCCTCATCAAGAGGTCTGACTTTTTGTTTATCCATATATGTGTCGTTTTGATTTTTTCTGCTGCAAAAGTACGGCTACAAACAGGGATAAAATAACCCCAATAAGCATTACACTGCCCCAAAACAACAATTTGCTCGCATATAAACACAATAGGGGTATAAGCGTGGATAATAGGGTTATTTATTTGCTCGGCAGGTAAGTATCTTTGCACAGAATCTCACAAACAAATATGATATGTCAATCAGCTCAATAGTCCATTTATACAAAAGAATGCTCATTGTCGGCTTTCTATCGTTGTGGTCTTTTCCTATGTTTGCACAACTGCAACCAACAGAAATAAAAGTTATTGATGCAGAAAATGGGAACAGTATAGAATTTGCCACCGTACAATGGAAAGGTTTGAATGCTCCAACGTACACGAATAGTACGACTACAAACAGGAAAGGTATTGCAAAACTAAGTGCATCAAGTAATCAAAAACTTATGCTTATGGTAAGTTATGTCGGTTATCAGACCATTACCGATACGATTACTGCAAATGGGAAGCGTTATACCATAAGACTACTCCCGGAATCAACAGAGCTGGCAGATGTAGTCGTAGTAGGAAAAACAAGAGCACAAATACTCAGAGAGTCGCCTGAAGCAGTTTCTGTAATAAATGCGAAAGAACTTCAAGGCAGATCTATTTCGTTAGAAACCGTTTTGAATAAAACCATAGGTTTGAAAGTCGGACAGACTGGTGGCTTGGGAAGCAGTTCGAGAATTATTGTTCATGGATTGGAAGGAAACCGCATTCAAATCTTATGGGACGGAATACCAATGAGTACTTCTGACGGGGCTTTTTCTCTTGATGAAATTCCGATAGACATTATAGAAAGAATAGAAGTCTATAAGAGTATCATACCCGCCCGTTTCGGATGTGATGGATTGGGGGGAGCCGTCAATATCGTTACTAAAGAGTTTAGTACGGATTATTTAGATGCCTCGTATGAATTCGGATCTTACCAAACACACAAAGGAAGTGTCTTCTCTCGCAAGAATTTTCCAAAGAGTGGCATTCTACTCGGTGCGGGAGGTTATTATACATCTGCAAAGAATGACTACTCTTTCAGAGTTCCCGAGAGAGAAAATCTGTTAGTAAGACGTGACCACGACCGTTTTCGTTCGTATATGTTGAAGGGAAAAATTGCTTTCACGAAACTTTGGCTCGATGAGATTAGTACCGAGTTCGGGTATTACAATCGTTTCAATGAAATCCAAGGTATCTTAAAAAACATACAACATGCCGAAAACAAATCAGGAATGTTTATGTTGGAAAACAAATTGATAAAAAGCGGAATGCTGAACGACCGCCTTAACTTTGAGTCCCATTTCTCCCTTTCACATACAACAAACAATTTTGTGGATACGGCACGAGTTAATCACGATTTCGAAGGAAACATATATCCGAGTCCGAATGGACAGGGAGAAACAGGGGATGTTCCTCACAACTCGAATGACAAAGGATTGGAAATCAATGAACGTATCAATTTTGATTACAAGTTGTCCGCCAATCACAGTTTGAATCTGAACACACTTATTAACTACGCCAGAAGACAACCGAGCGACAACATTGCAAGTCAGCATGCAGGTTTTGTTATCGGAGGATTTCCCAGTAAAAAGACCAGTTTCATTTCGGGGTTGACTTGGGAGTCAAAACTCTTTGATAAGAAACTGACGAATATGCTTTCCGCAAAGTATTTCCACCTCCATTCCGAGATAGAAGATTTGACTTCATACGAGATGATTGAGGCTCCGAAGAAAAAGAACAATACGACCTCACAAATAGGCTGGATAGAGGCAATAAAATACGAGCCCTTCAGAGGTTTTCACTTGAAAGCATCTTACCAGCGGGCAATACGCCTTCCCAATTCACAAGAACTATTCGGTGATGGTATCATCACCTTTCCTGCAGCCAGATTGAGACCAGAGAAAAGCCACAACTTCAATCTGGGGTTCTTAATAGACAAAAATGATGCCCTCGGCTTATCGCGATTGCAGTTTGAAGTGAACAGCTTTTATATGCAGGTAAGCGATATGATAAAATTGATGAAACAACACATGGCAGCTGGATATGTAAACGCAGAAAAGGTACATATTAAAGGTATAGAAACCGAAATAAAATTGGACATATCGCCAACGGTCTATGCCTACGGAAATCTAACTTATCAGGATGTGCGTGATGTCTTGAACTATTTACCCGGTACCCAAGCCCCCAATCCGACAAAAGGATTGCGACTACCGAACATTCCCTATTTGTTCGCCAACTTCGGGGCGGAGTATCACAGCAACCGATTATTCAAGAATTGGTATGTCAAGGCTTTCTGGGACGGCAAATTTACTGAGGAGTTCTTCTACTTCTGGGAACTTACCGAATTACAGAAACGACGTATTCCCCGCAGTTTCGTCAATGACATAGGGCTATTGTTGACCTACAAAAGCAAATATTCCGTAGCCTTGGAATGCCATAATATAATGAACAAAGAAGTTTGGGACCAATTCCGCCAACCATTGGCAGGACGGACACTTCACCTCAAATTCAGATATGTCTTCTCAAAAGGAATTTTCTAATTTAACAAATATAAAAAGATGAATACAACTATTTTCAATCGTATAGCTTTTTCTGCTATGCTGGTCGGCTTCATAGGGCTGACATCTTGTAACAAAAATGATGAACCTACGCCTACTCCTCAAGAGGTTCAGCAACATTTCACCTTTGTGCATTATGTGGACAAAAGTGCTTATGTAGGGACATTCAGTGATTTGACTCCTCAAGCAACCGACAATAAGAAAGCATTTGAATTCGGGTTCGGTTGCTATCTCTTTGCTAAGGGTAATACAGTGCTTGTACCCGAAGGGAAATTCGGGGATAAGATACATAAGTTTACAAGAGGTGCCCATGGAGAACTGATAAAAGCAGGTACTATGACATTTGAACAGATGGCTCAACCCGGAGAAATTAACTTCGTTGATGAACAGCGGGCATACGTTGCTTTGCACGGACGTGGAAAAATTGCGTTAATCAATACTTCAACATTGCAAAAGGAAGATGAAATTGACCTCTCGTCTTATGCGGTTCAAGACAACAATCCTGATCCCGGCTGTAATGTCATCCGTGATGGAAAGATGTATGTTGCCCTCAATCAGCTCAATTCGCCTCATACCTCCGTACCGGGTACTGGAGCAGAGGTAGCTATCATTGACCTCAAGACGAAAAAGACTGAAGTTATCAAAGATAACCGCACAAGTGTTGTAGGATTGTTCCGCCATTCTGACGCATTCATAGACGAGCGAGGTGACATCTACTTTTACAGTGCGGGCAACAACTTCAATGTTGCCGATAAGGAAGGTTTCCTGCGTATCCGCAAAGGAAGCGACAAATGGGATAGCGATTATCTGTTCAACCTATCGAAGACAACCATAAAAGGAATAGGTAAAACAGGGCAGTATATGATTAAGTCTTTCTATGCAGGTAATGGTATTGTGTATAGTTGCGTGAAAGTAACGGATACAGAATTTGGAATACTCAAGAAAGACTTCCAACCTGTGAAAATCGACATTTGGAACAAAACCATCGAAAAACTTGATTTGCCAATGACCGACAGCAATGGCTCTTTTGCTATAACTCGCTACAAGGACTTCATCGTCTTTGGAATGATATGTAACAATGGTACGGGGTATTACACCTACAATACCAAGACAGGCGAATGCTCGCAAAAACCAATTGTTACTGCCATAGGAGTTCCTTCAAGTTTAGTCGCATTTGAGTAAACTCTCATTAAAAACATTTCTCATGGAGCTATTGGTTCTTTTTTTTGAGAGTAATACGGATAAAAACTTGCAATAATTCAAGTTTTTATCCGTGTTTGTTTGTAACTTTGCAAAAAGACATGATAAAATGACCATAGAATTTTGTGCAATCAATAAGCCTGAAGATTGGATGGAAATGGTTGCCGAACAATTTGGCACATCAGTAATAAACGATGGATTTACCATTCCTTCTTCTATTGGTAGTGGATTCTTCAAACAATATTATCCTCTGCCATGGCTAACATTGACTTATATCAGTTTCATAGCATACGAGCCGATAACTATGATACGTCGCTCAGTAGAAAACTCGAAATGGATTCCTGTCATGTTCTATATCAATGAGCATAAACACGAGCAGATAATTGGAACAAGTACAAAAACGGTCGGAGTGGACACGCTCGATGGCATTTTCATGCCTTCAAGTAGCATCCCGACTGAGTGGAGTTTTCCTCCAAAGAAACGATACGAAAATATTACACTGACTTTCAATAAGGATTGGATTGAAAAGATTGATGCAGCACATGAAACCTATATCGGTCGGCTTCTCCAATCGGACAAGGCTTTTTATTTGTTTGAGACCATTACACCTGCAATGCAACAGGTCTTGGATAACATTAAGTCTATAACTGAAATCGACAATCCTTTTTCAACGCTTCATTTGCATGGAAAAACTATGGAATTACTGACAATGTTCCTTGAAAAGCTCGAAAAACGTTCGGAAGTAAAATCTCTTGCCAACCTAAACTTGAATGATGTTGAATCAGTATTCCGTGTTCGTCGCCAGATTCTTCAAAGTCTCAGTAATGTACCGAGTATTCCCGAATTGGCGCGTGAAGCCAATATGAGCAGTTCCAAATTACAAAAGTGCTTCAAGCAGGTTATTGGAAAAGCCATCGCAGAATATGCCCTATCCGAAAAGATGAAATGGGCAAAACGACTGCTTTCCACTCGCCTCTACTCGGTGTCAGAAGTAGGCTATAAAGTTGGATATACTAACCTCAGTCATTTCACAGAGGCTTTCTGCAAATATCACAGGATGAAACCTAAGCAATATCTTGATTCATTATAAGTTTTACACAAATATTACTTGCATTTTGAGGGTTATTTTGCCCTAAACAATCTTTCGAACTTAGCCTGCAAAAACATCAGGCAATGAAAATAACGACATTTAAGTTTCATTTTTTTGCCGGAGTAACAATTTTATCATTGTCTTCTGGTATTTCTGTTTATTATTTAGTCGAACTCTTGTATGCTCTCGACACCTGCAATTGTATCAGTAATGGAGAAATTGGTATGGAGGAATTGGCACACACACTCTCTGAAATCTTCGGAGTGGAGATAAAGAACTGCTACAACGTATATATGAATATAAAGCATCGCAAAGATGACAGTCGCACTTATTTTCTTGACGAACTCCGTGAAAAAATCTATAAGCGGATGGTGGGGAGCGACCTGAAAGGCGGCAAGTTCAAGAAGTAGTAAATCAAAAGGGAGATATTCCGACTCTGGAAAATCTCCCTTCATTCATTCTTTGATAGGCACTTCCAACTTTTTGGCTATATCCTCTGAGGTTGGAAGCACTTGTTTCCGTATTTAATGCATTATGAGAAAATAGGCTATAATATTAATATACTCAATTTTGAACGAAATCGTTGTGAGATTTACCGAGATCATACCTTTGATTCTTATTGGGAATAATCAAATCCATAATTAATGATGTATAGATGAAAGGATTACATTTTGATTAAATGAGCAAGCTTCGGATCATTCTTAATACGCATAATCTCTGAATCAACTAACGAGAGAATTTCTTCCTTGACTTTGCGATAGTTAGCTTCGATGCTCTCCTTTTGTTTATTGAGGCCATCTTCATTTTTGAAGTCTGCTATTATTGGAATAGACCGATAGGCTTTCATTTCTGCTGACACCTTGGCACTATCCACCATTATCTCTGCATGGAAAATCTTTTGGTCAATACGTTCGTCAAAGTTGTCGGATACTGCACCAACAAACATTCCCTGTGTGAGGTTACTGATTTTGGATGCTGGAATGAGGCTGTCCATCTGTGTGGAAATAGAGGTGGACTTGTCATTGCGGTTAATGGTCATGGACTGCCGTTGTTGAAGCACCTTACCGAAACGCTCAGAAAGTGTCTTGGCGGTTTCTCCTACCACTTGACCACTGAACACGTTGCCCACGGTATTTTGTATCACCTTACTTTCCTTGTCTCCATAATCACGAGTGAGCTGGGAAAAGTCTTGGAAGCCCAAACATACGGCAACCTTATTGCTTCGGGCAGTAGCAATAAGATTATCCAGTCCACGGAAATAGATAGTTGGCAACTCGTCGATTATCACAGACGATTTGAGTTGCTTCTTCTTATTGATGAGTTTCACAATACGGCTGTTATATAGTCCTAATGCTGCCGAATATATATTCTGGCGGTCAGGATTATTACCAACGACAAGGACTTTTGGCTCATTAGGGTTATTGATGTCAAGTGAGAAATCATCGCCCGTCATCACCCAATAGAGAGCAGGTGAAATCATTCGTGACAGTGGTATTTTGGCACTGGCAATCTGTCCCTGTAACTGGTCTTGAGCTCCACCCTCCCATGCGTCCATAAAAGGAGAAAGGTAGTTGGCAAGTTCATCGTAGGAAGTGAGTATCGGGAATATCTGTGCGTAGGGGCGGTTCAGGAACTCAATGGCATGAGGAAAGGTGCAATACTTCCCGTCCTCATAGATTTTCAGAAACCAAATGATGGCAGCCAGCAAGATAATCGGTGACTCCACAAAGAAATCTCCCTGTTTTTGTATCCACGAACGGTTCAAGTTGAGCATGATGGTATAGGCACTTTCGTAAGCGTCCGATATATCCGTCATAAAGGCAGGATTGATAGGATTGCACCGATGCGATTTCCTCGGATCGTCAAAGTTAATTACATAGAACTGTGGTTTTACCTTGTAGGCATCTAAATGCTGAAGCAGATGATTGTAAGCAATCTCGGAAAGGTCTGGGAACTTGTAGTCGTAGATGTACATGGCAAAGCCTTTCTCTATCTGCTGCTTGATGTAGTTGTTCACGATAGCGTAAGACTTACCAGAACCCGGTGTACCGAGCACCATTGAGGCACGGAACGGATTGACTACGTTAATCCAACCATTGTTCCACTTCTTCTTATAGTAGAAGCGTGTAGGAAGATTGACAGAGTATTCATTCTCCATCAAGCGCGTTTCCTGCATGAAACTCTCGTTCTCTGTATTGAAAACATCGTCCATCAGGTTGTTTTTGAGTAGTCGGCTCATCCATACGCCACCCATCAGCAGGCAGATATAGCCAACGGAAAGTGTAAATATATAGAGGGAGGCTGCCCCAATCTTGCCGATGGGTAATACCAGTAGCCACCAGTTGAGAAAGAAGAATACAAAGCCAGAGAAAAGCACCGTCCAAATCTTCGGCCACGTAATTTTCTCCTCTTTCACGCCCTTTGTCCCAAGGCAGGACAAAGCAAGGAACACCACACAAAAGAGTTTTGTCCAGAGGATAGACGAGAATAATCCCGTTGTACGCTGGAAGTTCATCAGAATTTTATCAATGATGCCAAGCGTAAAACCCCAGACATGAAATGCCTCGTAACAGAACCAATAACAGTTGATAAGGAGGAATATCACCGATATACCCCACATAAAGTCCATGACTTTACCTAATGCCCTTAAATCATCTTCCTGTGCCATAATGCAATGTTTTTGTAGTCTCTCCAATCCCTCCGAAGAGAGGGGAGATAGAAATACTCGTTTATTTAATGTTTTCTTCGTCTAATATTTACCTTATTTAGTTTTCGGAGCTTACGCTGCCACGCCGCCTCCTTCCAATCATCGTTGCCCGTAGACAGGAAAGAACCATCTGCCATATCCTCGATAAGTTCATCGACAAGATTGTCGCTTTCCTCCGTATTTAGCTGCGAAGGGTGAACGGTTGCAGATTGATCCAAATGGACAGACGGACTGCCGTACAGCGTTTCGTCCAAGAATGGGTTGTCCGTTGGATTGGAGAAATAACCATTGAATATATTGGCAGCATATCCCTTGCCCAAGCGTGAGCCATTGAGCGCAACGCCCTCCTTATCGTCAATGAACGTGATACCATAGATGCGGCCGCTTTCGTTCTTTCGGATAAACACACGCAAACTCTGTCCCTCCAATCGTTGCCGAAGTTCTTCCTCTGTCTTTGGAGAGGTACGCATTGTTTGTAACACCCTGTACCTTATGATTGATCTCAATGGCTTGATAGCTTGTTTGGATTTCTGCATCTTGTTCTGTACGGCAGTATAGCCCACACCACGTCCAATGTCCGAGGCGTGGATAGGGCTGCTTACCTTGTCTCCCTTGCCATCTGTGGGCACATAGATCAGTCCGTCATATTTCTTTCCCCGAAACTCTGTTTTGACTTCCTCTACTGCAAGGTTGTATACAGAAAGGATGGCATTCAGCTCGCCCAAGGAGCAAAAATGATAATGTTTCATTACCATTCGGACAACATTTGACACCTGCTCCTTAATATTCCCTTTACCAATATCCACCTTGGGCGTTTCTTCCACCGCTTTGTTAGCAACCTTTGAACTTGGAATGAGACTAAACCTCTTTTCCAAGGCATCGGTAATCTTTTTGCTCCGCCGTTTCTCAAACTTATCATTAATCTTCTGACCACGACTGTCCACCCGAAGCGACACGATGTGGATATGCTCACGGGCAATGTCGTTGTGCTTGAACACAATATAGGGTTGCTTGCCATAGCCGAGTGCTTCCATATACTCTCTTGCAATCTGTACAAGAAGTTCATCAGAGAGTTTCTCGTCCGGGTGCGGATTGAGCGAGCAATGGAACACCGCTTTCTTTGTTCGGCTTTTTGGGGGTATCAATGCCTCCATGTCGGCAATCACGTCTTCCATCGTATAACGTCCCTCTCTGTCCTGATACAACTCAGCGGCAAGGAGAATACTTGCTTCCCCTTTCTCCACCTTTTTGAAGTTATACCCCAGTGCCCCTCCAAGGTTCTCCGTGGAAGAAATCTTGGCAATCATTTCTTACGGTAGTCTATGGTAAGACTAACTGCCTGTTCTTGCAAGGCAATGATTTGAGCAGACAATTTCTCCAATTTTCCAAGCAGAATCTGTGCACTCCTCACGCTGTGATAGCTGTTAATAGCACGCACGGTTTGGTTATAAAGCACGCCAATCTTATGGATTTGCGCCGTCAGTTCTGAGAGTTTTCGGTAATATTCCACGGCAGATTTATCCACCATAATCACTTTGAAACTCTCTCCAAGGATACGACCACGCACAAAATCCGACTTGGTTTCCGCACCTGATTTATGGAACAAATCAATCGCCCGTTGCTGGTCTTTGGGATTGGGAAGACGGGTATCCCATCTGTCCCATCGTTCTATCTTTTCGTTCATTGTTTTTATCCTTATCTAATTACGACTTTGGAGTAATTCATCTCCCCTTCGGGGCAAGGGTCTTTGTCGGCAGAAACGGAGTTTGTCGGACAAAGACACACCTTGCCAATATCAAGAGTTGATACGATTGAAGTATCCACCCTTATGGGGTGTCTGCTTCGGGGAGATTAGTTCCATGTTCTCTATCCGCCTGCAAAGTTACGGCAGATTTCCAAATATCTCATTATCAGCCACATTCCCTCTTTTTCCTTTCATTTCCCTCCATTTCACAGGCATAGAAAAATCTATCGAAAAAGCTTTTATTTTGCAGACAGAACGAGCGGACAATCACTCGAACAAACGTTCAAAAGGACGATAAAAAGTTCGGGAAATAGATTGTTCGATTTCTCGATAGTTCGACATTTCGACATGTCGATTTCTCGATATTTCGAACTCTCGACAAGCCGAATAGTTGATAGAACAAATGATTGACAAATCGAATGGTAGAAAGATTGGTAAGACAAACGATAAAACAAACTGTCGATGGTTCTATCGAACAATCAAACGTTCAAACGGCATATCGCCCAAAAGACAGTTCAACAAATAAAAATATCTATCGCAATGGAACAGACAAATACATCGCCCATCTTTCTGGGCTTTTCCTCCCAGAAGGGAGGTGTCGGAAAAAGTACGCTGGCAGAAATCGTCAGCAGCATCCTCTATTATGAGAAAGGCATCGAACTCTTCATCGTGGACTGCGACCTGTCGCAGGATTCCTTTTACAAGCTCCGCCAAAGGGAAAAGACCTTTGTTGAGGGTGATCCCTTGGTCTCCGAGCAGATGAACAACTATTTCTCTGCACTGG
>ERZ772948.282-NODE-282-length-32580-cov-6.473789_pt1 | contig 32580 bp, 28 predicted proteins | sample MGYA00511945_ERZ772948 | MGnify/ENA primary metagenome ERZ772948 (study PRJEB29015, sample SAMEA2737927) | human oral metagenome | biome: human oral; feature: human-associated habitat; material: dental | place: China | collected 2141 ... | reverse complement strand
GTTTCGTAACCGTAATGGGTTTGAGTGCGAAAAACGCGATTTTGATTATCGAGTTCGCCAAAGACCTGCAAGCGCAGGGTAAGAGCGCGATTGAAGCCGCGCTTGCCGCTGCACACTTGCGTTTCCGTCCGATTATCATGACCTCGTTTGCCTTCATTTTAGGCGTGGTTCCGCTGTATGTTGCCAGCGGTGCCAGCTCTGCCAGCCAGCGTGCTATCGGTACGACTGTGTTCTGGGGCATGTTGATCGGTACGATTTTGTCCGTGTTCCTTGTGCCGCTCTTTTATGTCATCGTGCGTAAATTCTTCAAGGAAACTCAGCGCGAACATGAAATGGCAGTAAAACACGCTGCCGAAGCGGGCATGATTTCCCTCGAAGATCAAAATACGGACAACAAGCACTAAGCAAAAAGGTCGTCTGAAAACCTGAAACACGGATTTCAGACGACCTCAAGGAATCCTTATGAACAAAAAGACATTCAAAACGGTATTGAGTACCGTCGCCGCAGCCGTCGCGCTGTCCGCCTGTACCATGATCCCGAAATACGAACAACCGCAGGTTGAAGTTGCCGAAACCTTCAAATACGACACCTTCGACGACGGTATCCGCGCCGCCGACTTGGGCTGGCAGGACTTCTTTGCCGACCCGCGCCTGCACCGCCTTATCGACATCGCGTTGGAACGCAATACCGACTTGCGCACCGCCGCATTGAACGCCGAAATCTACCGCAAACAATACATGATTGCCCGCAACGACCTGCTGCCGAGCATCAACGCCAGCGGTACCGGAACTCGGGTAGGCAGTTTGAGCGGCGGCGTTACCCGCAGCGAATACACCGTCGGTTTGGGCGCGGCAGCCTACGAGCTGGACCTTTTCGGACGTGTCCGCAGCAACAGCCAAGCCGCATTGCAAGGTTATTTCAGCGTAGCTGCGAACCGTGATGCCGCTCACCTTGCCTTGATTGCCGCCGTTGCTAAAGCCCATTTCAACGAACTGTACGCCCAAGAATCGATGGCATTGGCGCAGCGCGTGCTTAAAACCCGCGAAACCACTTACAAACTTTCCCAAATGCGCCACAAAGCAGGCGTGATTTCCGCCGTCGATTTGCGTCAACAGGAAGCCCTGATTGAATCCGCCAAAGCCGATTATGCGAACGCCGTCAAAAATCGCGAACAGGCCCGCAATGCCTTGGCGACCCTGATTAACCAACCCCTGCCGGAAGACCTGCCTGCCGCGCTGCCTTTGAGCAAACAGTTCAAAATCACCCGACTGCCTGCCGGCTTGAGTTCCGAAGTGCTGCTGAACCGTCCCGACATCCGCGCCGCAGAACACTTGCTCAAACAAGCCAATGCCAACATCGGCGCAGCGCGTGCCGCCTTCTTCCCTACCATCAGCCTGACCGGTTCGGTCGGCACAGCGTCCGGCGAGTTGAGCGGTCTTTTCAAAAGCGGTACAGGCATTTGGTCGTTCGCCCCCTCCATTACCCTGCCGATTTTCAACTGGGGTAGCAACAAAGCGAATCTTGACGTAGCCACGCTGCGTAAAGAGGCGCAAATCGTCGCGTACGAAGCCGCCGTCCAAGCCGCTTTCCAAGACGTATCCAACGCCTTGGTCGCACGCGAGCAACTCGACAAGAGCTACGCCGCGCTAAACAAACAAAGCCGCGCCTACAACGACACCCTGCGTCTCATCAATCTGCGCTACAAACACGGCGTATCCAACGCCCTTGACCTGCTTGACGCAGAACGCAGCAGCTATGGCGCAGAAACCGCTTTGCTTGCCAACCAGCTCACCCGCCTCGAAAACCTCGCCGACCTCTATAAAGCACTCGGCGGCGGTTTGAAACGCGAAACCGTTAGCCAGTCAGCCGCGCAGCAGTAAGACTGTTTGAAATAAACGGCATTGAAAAGGTCGTCTGAAAACCGGATATCCAGTTTTCAGACGACGTTTTTATATTTTGGCATGGATACAATATGGATGGATTGGACTATTAGGCAGGTATCTAGGAGTTTGAGCTTACGGCAATTTTTAAGTATGACTGACAATCTGAGGTCGGGATTACTGTTTGCGCAGAATAAATATAATTAGGTATTTCCTATTACGATTCACGATATAAAAAGGTCGTCTGAAAACTTCAGACGACCTTTGCTGTTTGATTACACGGTTAGCTGCCCATCAATTTCAAACGCTGACCCGGAGTAACGGTTCGGGTATTTTTATTCCAGCGGCGGATATCGTTGACATCTACGTTAAAGCGGTTGGCAATCGTATTGAGCGTATCACCTCTGCGGACTGTATAAGAAACATTTTGAATGTTGTTTTTACGGGTTTTGACCGGAGCCGCGCTAACGCGTAACAGCTGACCCTTGCGGATATTGCTGCCTTTGATATTGTTGGCCACAATCAAATCAGCAACGCTTAAGTTGTAGCGTTTAGAGATATTGAACAAAGTATCTCCATCAGCCACGCGGTGCATACCTGCCATAGTTGTCGGCTGTGCAGATGATTGATTATTTGCTCTTGCCAGTCGTGCTTCAGTACGGCTTTGATACTTGGCAATATTTTCGGCAATGCGTTCGCTGCGCGCTTTGGTTGCGTCAACCTCTTGATGATGCGTGATATTTTGAGCAACAGTGGTTTGATCCTCTTCTGCTTTTTGCAGACGTGAATCAACATTGGCAAGCAATGTCATCATTTGGTCAGGTTCTTCGACTGCAGAAGGAGTGGGAGGAGTAGCCGATTTTGCGGATGCCACAACCTGCGGCTCTGTTAAGGTGAAGGCAGGTTGTGCAAGCTCGGCTGCCGCAATAACAGTTGTGTCTGCTGCAGGTTTTGCTTCCGTGGATTGTACAGTTTGAACGCGTTCTACACGGGGTTGGGCGGTTGTAACGGTATCGACGGCAATAGGGGCAGTTGCAGCTTTGGTATTGGTAACAAAATCAAAGGTTGCTGGAGCTTGTTCTTGTGCAACCGTATTGGCAGGGATGACGACTGTTTTGACTGTATCGGTTTTGAGTTTTGCCGTTTGAATCGGAGCCATTGTCGGCATATTCGAACGGTAGGTATCCGGAGTATTGTCAGTATCAATGAAATTAATCATATCCTGTTTGGTCGCAGTATTATTTTGCGCAACCAAAATAGTACGTCCTTCAGACAGCGAATTGCCGTTTAAGCCGTTCAGGCGTTTGATTTCGGCAACGCTCATCCCGGCTTCTGTCGCAATCTTGTTCAGATTGGTATTGCGGGCCGATGTATAGGCATTGAAAGAGAGCAGTGTCTCGGGGTTTGCATTGCGGTAATTTTTTTCGAATGCGGATACGGCGGAAACGGGCAGCAATAATTTGCGGTTGTTTTTCGGGATGAAGACAGGTGCGTTGAAGGCAGGGTTCAATGTCAGCAGCTCGCTCTCGCTGATATTGGCAAGGCGGGCGATGGTGCTGTTGTCGATGGGTTTGTCAATACTGACTGTTTGGAAATAAGGCTGATTAGTGATTTCGCTGATATTCATGCCGAAAGTCTGGGGGCTGGCGACGATATTGCGGACGGCCAGCAATTTTGGAACGTAGTTGCGTGTTTCGTTCGGCATGCGCAGGTTTTCGTAAGTCGGCTCCAAGCCTTGTGCGCGGGCACGGTTGACGGCGCGACCTACATTGCCTTCGCCCCAGTTGTATGCAGCTAATGCCAAAGACCAGTCGTTAAACAGCCCGTGCAGATATTGCAGGTAGTTTAGCGCAGCGTCGGTCGCGGCATATACGTCGTGGCGGCCGTCATACAAAGGTGTTTTTTCCAAGCCGAAATGACGGCCGGTTGCCGGCATGAACTGCCACAGGCCGGATGCGCCGACGTGGGATTTGGCTTTGGTGACGAATGCGCTTTCAATGAAGGGAAGGAGCGCAATCTCAGCGGGCATATTGCGTTTTTTAACTTCGGTTGCAATATGGTACATATAAGGTTTGCTGCGCGTGATGGTGCGGTCGAAATAGGCACCGTTTGCAGCGAATTTGCTTTCGTGGCGGCGGACCAGCTCGGAATTGACTTCACCCATGCGGAAGTCTTTTTTCAACGAAGCCCACAGGCTGCCGGAACCGAAAGTCTTGGCTTTGGCTTGGTCGAGAAGGGCAGAATTGAGCCGCATCATTGCCATACCTGTTTGGTTGGGAGTGGCGTTTTGTGCGGCGGCCGCGCCGGAAACGGCGGATAAACCGGACAGTGTCAGGGCGATGGTTTTCAGTTTTGCCATAGTAGTCAATTATCAATATATATTATTCAGTCTCCGCGATGTTACTGTCTGATTCATGTGAACGTCAAGGATATGAGGGTAATTTACATATGACCGGGGCTTAATGATAAAATTTGTCGCGAAAATACGGCGGTTTGCGTATATATGCCGTTAAAATCAAATTAAACAAAAGAACATGCTATAAAGAACATCCTATGATTTCCAAAAATTCCTCCCTGCTCGATTTCGACCGCGCCCATCTGCTCCATCCTTATACGTCCATGACCGACCCGTTGCCTGTGTATCCGGTTCGCCGTGCGGCGGGCGTGCATATCGAATTGGCGGACGGAACGCGGCTGATTGACGGGATGTCGTCTTGGTGGTGTGCGATACACGGCTACAATCATCCTGTTTTGAATCAGGCGGTTGAGGCGCAGATTAAACAGATGTCGCATGTGATGTTCGGCGGTTTGACACACGAGCCGGCGGTGGAGCTGGGCAAGTTGTTGGTCGGGATTTTACCGCAGGGACTGGATCGTATTTTTTATGCAGATTCGGGTTCGGTTTCGGTGGAAGTCGCGTTGAAGATGGCGGTGCAATACCAGCAGGCGCGGGGTTTGACGGCAAAGCAAAATATCGCGACGGTGCGGCGCGGCTATCACGGGGATACTTGGAACGCGATGTCCGTCTGCGATCCGGAAACGGGGATGCACCATATTTTCGGCAGCGCGTTGCCGCAGCGTTATTTTGTCGATAATCCGAAAAGCCGTTTCGATGATGAATGGGACGAGGCGGATTTGCAGCCTGTTCGCGCCTTGTTTGAAGCGTATCATGCGGATATCACCGCCTTTATTTTGGAACCGGTCGTGCAGGGCACGGGCGGCATGTATTTTTATCATCCGCAGTATCTTCGCGGATTGCGCGATTTGTGCGATGAATTTGATATCGTGTTGATTTTTGACGAAATCGCCACCGGATTCGGGCGTACTGGCAAGATGTTTGCCTGCGAACACGCGGACGTCGTGCCGGATATTATGTGTATCGGCAAGGGTTTGAGCGGCGGCTATATGACGCTGGCGGCGGCAATTACTTCGCAAAAAGTCACTGAAACGATTTCGCGCGGCGAAGCGGGCTTATTCATGCACGGACCGACGTTTATGGCGAACCCTCTGGCGTGTGCCGTTGCCCGTGCTTCGGTCAAGTTGCTTTTGTCTCAAGATTGGCAGGCAAATATCCGCCGCATCGAAAGCATCCTGAAAGGTCGTCTGAAAACCGCATGGGACATTCGCGGCGTGAAAGACGTACGCGTTTTGGGTGCCATCGGCGTGATCGAGCTGGAAAAAGGCGTGGATATGGCGCGTTTTCAAGCGGATTGTGTGGCGCAGGGTATTTGGGTGCGCCCATTCGGCAGGCTGGTGTACCTCATGCCGCCTTACATCATTTCAGACGACCTCTTGACCGAACTTTCCGACAAAACCATACAAATCTTGAAGGAACACAGCAAATGAAAGGCGTTTACTTCGTCAGCGGCATAGACACGGACATCGGCAAAACCGTCGCCACCGGAGTGTTGGCAAAACAATTGTTGCAGCAGGGCAAAAGCGTGATCACGCAAAAGCCCGTGCAAACCGGTTGCCAAAACATCGCCGACGACATCGCCGTCCACCGCAAAATCATGGGCATACCCATGCAGGAAGCCGACAAACAGCGGCTGACCATGCCCGAAATCTTCAGCTATCCCGCCTCGCCCCATCTCGCCGCCCGTCTGGACGGCAGGACTTTGGACTTGGACAAAATCCGCACCGCCACGCAAGAATTGGCGGCGCAATACGAAATCGTCTTGGTCGAAGGCGCGGGCGGATTGATGGTTCCGCTGACGGAAAACCTGTTAACCATTGATTATGTTCAGCAACAGGCTTATCCCGTCATCCTCGTTACCAGCGGACGGCTCGGCAGCATCAACCATACCCTGCTCAGTTTCGCCGCGCTCAAACAATACGGCATCAGCCTGCACAGCCTGATTTTCAACCACATCCACGACAGCCGCGACGAACACATCGCCCAAGACAGCTTGGCATATCTAAAGGGTCGTCTGAAAACAGATTTTCCCGATGCGGAGTGGATGGAGTTGGATAAGGTAGAGACGGACGAAAGGTCGTCTGAAAACGATTAACACATGAAACACATCAATCTAAACCCCATGAATCCCCCTTTGAATTGGCAAGACAAACTTCCCGACGAGCTGCCGCAGGGCTGGGGCGAACGTGCCGCCGCTTTGTGCCAAGCGCAATCGCTGACCGCCGCTTTACGCGCCTTGGGCGGCAGCTTTACGGTAAAAGTGCTGTATATGGGCGAACTGGACGGGCAGGGCAATTCGTTTGGCGAAAACCATGCCGAAACCGCCGCCCCGCAATTCGTCCGCGATGTTTTGCTGCATCTGGACGGCGTGCCCGTCGTACAGGCGCGCAGCGCGTGCAGCCCGCAATCCCAAGCCTGGCGCGGCGTGTTGGATTGCGGCACGCAGCCTTTGGGCGAGCGGCTGTTTGACGGCACGCTGCCGCTGAAGCGTTCGGCATTCGAGTTTTGCCTGATGGAAAACGCAGGCGGTCAGGATGATTTCAGACGACCTGTCGCTGCCCGCAGGTCTTATTTCGATTGGGATGGCGAGGTGTTGGAACTGACGGAATATTTTTTGGCGGGGTTGGCGAGTATCGTGCGCTAAATGTCGCGGCAACATAAGGAAAGGTCGTCTGAAACGTTTTCAGACGACCTTTTTTAATCCATTACAGTTTCACCGAATGCTCGCGCGTTTCATGGAACACGATGTCCGGCCAGCGTTCTTGCGTGAGTCCCAAATTCACGCGGTTGGGGGCGAGGTATGCGAGGTTGCCGCCTGCGTCGATGGAGAGGTTGCCCGCGTTGGCTCTTTCAAACTCCGCCAGTTTTTTCTTGTCATCGCACGATACCCAGCGCGCCGACCAGATGGATGCGCTGTCGAACACGGCTTCCACGCCGTATTCGTTGGCGAGGCGGGAGGTAACGACTTCAAACTGCAACACGCCGACCGCGCCCAAAATCAAATCTGCGCCGCTCATCGGTTTGAAGACTTGAACCGCGCCTTCTTCGCCGAGCTGTTGCAAACCTTTTTGCAGTTGCTTGATTTTCAGCGGGTTTTTGATGCGGACGCTGCGGAAAAGTTCGGGCGCGAAGAAGGGGATGCCGGTGAACGCCAGTTGTTCGCCTTCAGAAAAGCTGTCGCCGATTTGGATGTTGCCGTGGTTCGGGATGCCGATGATGTCGCCCGCGTAGGCTTCTTCCACCAGCTCGCGGTCGTGCGACATGAATGTAACCACGCTGGAGGCGGCGATTTCGCGGTTGATGCGCAGGTGTTTCATCTTCATGCCGCGTTCGAATTTGCCGGAGCAGACGCGCAAAAAGGCGATGCGGTCTCGGTGTTTTGGATCCATATTGGCTTGGATTTTAAAGATAAATCCGGAAAATTTCGGCTCGTCCGGCTCGACCATGCGCACGGTCGCATCGCGCGGTTTCGGCGCGGGCGCCCAGTCAATCAATGAATTGAGGATTTCCTGAATACCGAAGTTGTTAATCGCCGAACCGAAGAACACGGGCGTGAGTTCGCCGGCGAGAAATTCGTCGAGATTGAACTCGTTGGAAGCAGCCTGCACCAATTCGATTTCGTCGCGCAACTGCTGGATTTCCAGCGGAAAGCGTTGTTCCAATTCGGGATTGTCGATGCCTTTGATGATGTCGAACTCGTGCGGCAGTCGCTCACCACCTGCATCGAAGAGATAGATTTCGTCGTTCAGGATGTGGTACACGCCCTTGAAGTTTTTGCCCATGCCGATCGGCCAAGTAACGGGCGCGCAGCGGATTTTTAAAATATTTTCCACTTCGTCCAGCAATTCCAAAGAATCGCGCACTTCGCGGTCGTATTTGTTCATGAACGTGACAATCGGCGTATTGCGCAGGCGGCAGACGTTCAAGAGTTTGATGGTTTGCGCTTCCACGCCTTTTGCCGCGTCGATGACCATCAACGCGCTGTCAACGGCAGTTAAAACGCGGTAGGTGTCTTCGGAGAAGTCTTGGTGTCCCGGCGTGTCCAAAAGGTTGACGGTGTGGTCTTTGTAGTCGAACTGCATCACTGACGAAGCGACGGAAATGCCGCGCTGCTTCTCGATTTCCATCCAGTCGGAAGTGGCGAATTTGCCGGTTTTCTTACCTTTTACCGTACCTGCGCTTTGAATTGCGCCTGAAAACAGCAAGAGTTTTTCGGTTAGCGTGGTTTTACCCGCGTCGGGGTGGGAGATGATGGCAAACGTGCGGCGGCGGCGCACTTGGTCGAGGATTTCTTGGGACATGGGCTTTCTTTGCAAAAAGGTTCAGGCCGCTTTTCCGACGGCCTGAGAAAGGATTGAGATGGCGGGGATTGTACAAAAAAACATTAATCGGTTCAATGATTAGGGGATAAAAAAGGTCGTCTGAAAACTTTTCAGACGACCTTCTCTTGGATCGGCATCTTGTTTATTCGGTAATTTCTTCGACTATGGGGCTGTAAGTAGCACCGTCAAAGGTGGGCATGGGTGGGGGCAGCAGGTTGTTGAGGGTTAGGGCGGCGGGGTTCAGGGTAGGGTAGCCGCTAAAGGTTACGGTGTAGCCGCCGTTGGCAGTGCTGTGGATTTTGGCATGTGCACCCAAGGGGAAGGTGCTTTTATTGGTAATGTGTCCGAAGGGGAAGCCTGTCAGGACGGGGACTTTGGCGGTGCGTGAGACGTGGTTGACGACAGCGGAGAAGTCGTAGCTTGAGTCGTATACGTCGCGGATGGTGCCCATGCGGAAGTCGCCGAAGATGATGGCGCGTTGTTTTTGCAGGATGCCTGCAAGATAAAGCGTGTTCAACATGCGTTCGATGCGGTAGGGTTGCTCGCTGACGTCTTCGACGAACAGGATGCCGCCTTGGATGTCGGGCATATAGGGCGAGCCTGCGAGGGAGGCTAGGACGCTGAGGTTGCCGCCCCACAAAGTACCTTCGACGTTAACGTTGGCGCGTTGGATGGCGGGAACGTCGATAACATTGACGTTGTTGGTGGTGCCGCGGATGAACGAATCCATGGTGAAGACGCTGGGTTCGGGTTTGCCGAATTCGCTGTAAACCATAGGGCCGGCGAAGCTTGCCATATTGCCTTTGGCGAGCAGGGCGAGTTGGACGGCGCAAACGTCGCTGAAGCCGAAGAACAAGGTGCCGCGTTCGCGCATTCTGGCGCCGAGTGAAGCGAAGTCGATTTGCGGCAGGATGCGTGCCGCGCCGTAGCCGCCGCGCAAGCCCATGAGGACTTTGGGTGTTTCAACGCGGCCGGTGGCGACCTCTTGGAAGTCGGCGGCACGTTGGGCGTCGGAGCCAGCGAAGCGTTGATAGCGTCGGCTGCCTGCTTGTTGGTTGGTCACAGTAAAACCTGCGTTATAGAGGCGGGTCAAGCCTGCGTTGACGCGGTTGGGGTCTTCGGCAAAGCCGGAAGGGGCGACGACGCGGAGGAGGTTGTCGCCGGAGCGTGGGGGATGGCTGGTTTTGGGCTGCACGGGTTGGGCTTTCGCTGTGTTGCCGGTTTGAGTGGACGGGGTAACGGTCGTGCCGGTGCCGCAGGCTTGCAGCAGTCCGGCTCCGGCTGCGGCGGAGCAGGCGCGGAGGAAATGGCGGCGGGAGGTTTGCCAGGTCATATGGTTTCCTTTGCTTGGGTTTCAGACGACCTTTTCGGCAGGGGTCGTCTGAAAATCGGTTGATATGCGGTATCCGATACGCCTATTGAGGTCGTCTGAACGTTACGCCAGCAGGGCTTTGACTTGTTCCGTCCAGTGGTCCGGCAGGGTCATGCCGTGTTCGCGGACGGGGGCTGCCCAAATCGGGGCGGGAAAGTTGGCATCGTTTTCGAAGCGGGCGATGACGTGCCAATGCAGATGGGGGACGACGTTGCCCAGGCTGGCAAGGTTGATTTTGGCGGGACGGAACACTTGGCGCATGGCGGCTTCGACTTTATACACCATTTCCATGATTTCGGCGCGTTCGGCGGCTGAAAGGTCGGTCATCTCGGCGATGTGGTCGTTCCAGATGACGCGGCAGAATGCCGGGGCTGAGGCTTCGTTGTGGACGGCGATAACGCGCAGGTTTGGGGTTTGCAGCAAAATGTCTTCGTTGTCGGCAGTGCAGATGGGGCAGGTCATGGGGTTTTCTCGTTTGGATATGAGGGGACAGGTTGTCGGAAATGAGAAAGGTCGTCTGAAAACTTAATCCATCGTTTTCAGACGACCTTCGATGATTTTATTTTCCGCGCATCAGCTCGAAGAAATCGTCGTTGTTTTTGGAATCTTTGAGTTTGCCCACCAAAAATTCGGTGGCCTCGATTTCGTCCATCGGATGCAAGAATTTGCGTAAGAGCCACATGCGCTGCAACTGGTCGTTCGGTACCAGCAGCTCTTCGCGGCGCGTGCCGGATTTGTTGATGTTGATGGCGGGGAACAGGCGTTTTTCCGCCATGCGGCGGTCGAGGTGCAGCTCCATATTGCCTGTGCCTTTAAATTCTTCATAAATCACATCATCCATGCGACTGCCGGTTTCTACCAAAGCGGTCGCAATAATGGTGAGCGAGCCACCTTCTTCAACGTTGCGCGCCGCGCCGAAGAAGCGTTTGGGGCGGTGGAGGGCATTGGCATCTACGCCGCCGGTGAGGATTTTGCCGGAGGTCGGCACGACGGTGTTATAGGCGCGGGCGAGGCGGGTAATCGAGTCAAGCAGGATGACCACGTCTTTTTTGTGTTCCACCATACGCTTGGCTTTTTCAATCACCATTTCGGCCACTTGAACATGGCGCTGCGCCGGTTCGTCGAAGGTAGAAGACACGACTTCGCCGCGTACGGAACGGCTCATTTCGGTAACCTCTTCGGGGCGTTCGTCAATCAAAAGGACGATGAGTTCGACGTCGGGATAATTGGCGGTAATCGCGTGGGCGATGTTTTGCAGCATCACGGTCTTACCGGTTTTCGGCGGCGCAACCAAAAGGGCGCGTTGTCCGCGGCCGATGGGGGAAACTAAATCAATGGCGCGGCCGGTAAGGTTTTCTTCGGCTTTAATGTCGCGCTCGAGTTTGAATTGCTTGGTAGGGAAAAGCGGGGTGAGGTTTTCGAAGAGGATTTTGTGCTTGCAGACTTCGGGATGATCGCCGTTGATGCTGTCGAGACGGACGAGGGCGAAATAGCGTTCGTTGTCTTTGGGTACGCGTACGCTGCCTTCGATGGTGTCGCCCGTATGCAGGTTGAAGCGGCGGATTTGCGTGGGTGAGACGTAGATGTCGTCGGGACCTGCGAGGTAGGAGGTGTCTGCGCTGCGTAAAAAGCCGAAGCCGTCGGGCAGGATTTCGAGCGTGCCGGAACAGGTAAAGCTTTCGCCCTGCTTCATCATTTGGCGGACGATGGCAAATACGAGGTCTTGTTTGCGGAAACGGTTGGCGTTTTCAATGCCGTGTTCTTCTGCCATTTCCAAGAGTTTGGAAATGTGTAGGGTTTGTAGTTCTGAAACGTGCATGATTTTTGACAGTTGTATTGGAAAAGAATGGGATTCGGAAGACAGAGGTCGTCTGAAAAGAATGGTGTACGGAATGTACGGTGATTTTTGAGAAACCTGAATTGTAGGCAGTCGGAGGGCGGGTGTCAAATTTAGGTGGGGCAAGGTTTGTATGGCATAGGTTTTGTTGCATGGCTGGTAACATCGAATTGAAAAAGTCGTCTGAAATAGGTTTCAGACGACTTTGAGAAGAAATAACCATCTTCTACTGAAAGATTAGTATTTGTTCAGACGACCTTGGGGGAAAATACTGCGATAGGCGGTGTATATGCCGATCATTGCTACAGGGTAGAGAACCAGGTAAGTAATCAATAAGAAGATGAAGAACAAAATAAGGAAAGGGCCGGAGAGCGCGGTTGATTGCTGTATTGATGCTTCTGTTGCAAATGCGGAAATCATGACTATCATAAATATGAACCAAAACGCGATACCGATACCCAGCCAAATTAAGCCGTATACCAGCAGGGCTGGGATATTGCGGCGGCAGGCATTGAAGCTGGCCTTAATGGCGGCAACAGGGTTCATATCCTCCAACATGACAAAGGCGGGAGCCAGCCAAAACATCATGGAGTAAATGGCGATAATAACCAACAGGATAATAAATAAAATCGGAAAGGCCGGCATAAAGTCTGCCCTTAAGAAATTTCCGTTGGCGAATATGCTGAAAGGAATAACAACGGCCAAAGCTAAAAGCAGGCATACGACGATACTCAGCAGTAAAAGAATCAGGAATGCTCCGCTTTTTTTAATCGAAAATCCGGCAAACAGTGAGCCGAAGTTGAAATTCTTACCTTGCGCGGTTTGGGCTGCAAGCAGCACGATGCCACCGAGGAAACAAAAGCCCACCCAATAGAAAAACAGATTGAAGAGCAATTCTCGGATTATTATGGTTGAGGTGAAATCATTGAAATTATTGAAATCAGCGGGCGGGTTTTCAATGCCTAGCAAACCGAATAGAAAACCTACCGCGATAGGAATAAGGCTGATTAAAATAATTGCGCCCATCCATTTGAATTTGTTTTTACTGAAAATACGCCATGAGTCGGTAAACCAGCTTACCCCTTCGCCTGCGCGCAGACGTTTGGGTTCGTTGAAGGAGTTTTTGGGAGTGATAGGGTGCTGGGAAGGTTGCAATGTTTCCATAAAAATAATTTCCAAGTTTACAGATGAGAAAGGCTATCATTATATCATAAGCGTATATGGTTATTTGTTGAGAGTTTGACAAAAGGTCGCCTGAAAATTTTTCAGACGACCTTTGTGTTTAGCATGAGGCAGTTTATAGCGTACCAAGATAAATTGCAGATGGGGTATTGGGCGATATGTTTCGAAATCTATCGGCAGACGGTTTTCTGTTTTGGGAAGGATACGTTTAAAGAAACGATGGCGGCTTGCTGTCTGTCAGCTGAACCAAAAGCGGAAAACCAAATAAAAAACCAATGCCAATACGCCCGCCCAGACGACCAGCATGAAACCTGCAACGGCCTGTCCTAATCGGTAAACAGGATTTTTACGTTCGTCTTCGGGCAGGGAAGGCGGGGTGTTTTTAGGTTCGGTCATGTTGTCGGCTCCCGTCGGTAATCGGATAAAGGCGTAAGGTTACGCCGTGGCGGGGAAAGATTCAAGTTTGCTGCATTTTTACAGCGGAATTTCTTCAAGAAGCCTGTTGCCGTCATGGCGGGCTGTTCCGCTATAATCCTTGCTTTCCGAATATCTTTAAAGAGAGGGGAGATATGAAAATCCGTACCAAAATATGCGGCATTACCCGCCCCGAAGATGCGCAATCTGCCGCTGATGCGGGCGCGGATGCCGTCGGGCTGGTGTTTTACGTGAAAAGCAAACGTGCGGTAACGGCGGAACAGGCGGCGGAAATTGTGGCTGCATTGCCGCCCTTTGTGTCGGTGGTTGCTTTATTTGTTAATGAAACGGCGGACAATATCCGCGAAATCCTGCACCAAGTGCCGATAGACGTGATTCAGTTTCATGGTGATGAAGACGATGATTTTTGCCGCCAATTTGACCGTCCGTATCTCAAAGCCGTGCGCGTGCAGTCAGCCGCCGATATTCAGACGGTCTGCGCCAGGTTCCCCAACGCGCGTGCGCTGTTGTTCGACGCTTACCATCCTACCGAATACGGCGGCACGGGGCAGAGCTTCGATTGGACGCTGTTGCGCGGCAATATCGGCAAACCGTGGATTTTGGCGGGCGGCCTGACGCCGGAAAATGTTGCCGATGCGGTGAGAATCAGCGGCGCGGCGGCGGTGGACGTATCCGGCGGCGTGGAAAGCGCGGCAGGGATGAAAGACAAGGAAAAAATAGCGGCGTTTGTGGCGGCTGCAAAGGTCGTCTGAAACTGGAAATCTGATTTTCAGACGACCTTTGTTGATAGAGGAATGAGATGGAACGTTATTCTGTACATTTGAAACTGTTGGGGATGGCGGTATTATGGGGTGCGTCTTGGCCGATGGGGCGGATGTTGGGGCAGTCGCTGCCGCCGCTGACGGGCGGGGCGGTTCGGTTTGTATTGGCTTCGGTTTTGTTGCTGGGCTGGTTGTTTGCGCGCAGCAGGTTTGCGACTTTGGCGGCTTTGTCGGTACGGCAATGGCTGGGCTTGGCGGTAGCCGCTTCCGTCGGGGTATGCGGCTATGCGGTGTTTTTTATGCTGGGCTTGCAGGCGATGCCGGCAGGTAAGGCGGCGGTGGTTGTGGCGGTGAATCCCGTGTTGACGCTGCTGCTGGCGGCTTGGCTTTTCGGCGAACGTTTAAACGCGAAGATTTTGGCGGGTATGCTGTTGGCGGTTTTGGGTGCAATAACGGCGGTAACGCAAGGGCAGCCGTTGGCGGTATTGTCGGGCGGCATCAAGGCGGGGGAGTGGCTGATTTTCGGCTGTGTGGTCTGCTGGGCGGCTTATACTTTAATCGGACGTGCGGTTTTGCGCGGGATAGACGCGCTGACGGTAACGGCGGCAACTTCGCTTATCGGCGCGCTGATGTTGGTGGTGGTGGCATTGTGGCTCGATGGATTGCCGTTTGAGGCAATGGCGGCGATGGATGCACGCGGTTGGACGGCATTGGCGTGGCTGGTCATCGGCGCGACGGTATTGGCATATGCGTGGTATTTCGAAGGCGTGAAGACTTTGGGTGCAGGCAGCGCGGCGGCGTATATTACGCTCGTACCGATTTTCGGTATGCTCAGCTCGGCATGGGTTTTGGGCGAACCTTTGCATATTTCGCTGGTTGCGGGCTGCGCGGCAGCGGTCGGTGGAATGACGCTGATGCGGTACGGGCAGAAGGTCGTCTGAAAAGGCGGCAACCGGCTGCTTTGTGTTCAATATTTTTTATCAAGGAAATCATGATGTCCGCTCCGCTTGAAATCGAAACCCACCCTTTTCCTGCTTTGCTGCCGCCACAGGCGACGGTGATGATGATGGGGACGTTTCCGCCCAAGGAAGACAAACGCGCGATGCAGTTTCATTATCCGAATTTCCAAAACGATATGTGGCGCGTCTATGGGCTGGTGTTTTTTAATGATGCGGCGCATTTCCAAAGGTCGTCCCACGGGGAGGCTGCGCACTCTGAAAAAGCGTTTGATGCCGAGAAAATCAAGGCGTTTTTGCGCGAACGGGGGATTGCGTCCTGCCCAACCGTGTTAAAGGCGGTGCGGGAACACGGTAATGCGTCCGACAAGTTTTTGCAAGTGGTCGAAACCGTCGATTTGGCGGCGGTGTTGGTGCAGATGCCCGGCTGCCGCCATATCTGCACCACCGGCGGTAAGGCGACGGAAATCCTGCTCGATATTCAGGGCGGCGGCATCAAAATGCCGAAAACGGGCGAAACCGTGCCGTTTCCGTTTGCCGGACGGGATTTGACCCTGACCCGTCTGCCGTCCACTTCGCGCGCCTATCCTTTGAGTTTGGCGAAAAAGGCGGCGGCGTATCGGGCGTTTTTCGAAATGGCGGGTTTGGTGTGAGGTACTTATACCGTCGTTACATCTCGCCTGCGCAAGGATGAGTTGCAGTGTGGCACATACTTGGATGTTTTAAGATACGGGTGTTTGAGAAACAGTTTCTTAAGGTCAAAAATGAATTCCCGCCTGCGCGGGAATGACGGCAGTTAGAGGATGCCTTGTTATGAAAGTCAAATGAACCGTTATCTGTATTTCTGTATTAACGGTAGCGGTATTCGGTGAAAAAGGTCGTCTGAAAACCTTGAATCTGGGTTTTCAGACGACCTTTTGTCCTGATGGGGCTGTCTTTATTTGTTGGCGTTCAGATAAAGGTTGATCAGGCGGGTGGTGGAGCTGTCGTGTTTTTGTAAACCGGTTTCGCCGACCAGCTCGGCAAGGATGGTTTTGGCGAGCTGTTTGCCAAGTTCGACGCCCCATTGGTCGAAGCTGTTGATGCCCCAGATGATGCCTTGGACGAAGGTTTTGTGTTCGTACATGGCAATCAGGCTGCCCATGTTGCGGGGGTTGATTTTGTCCATGAGGATGAGGTTGGTCGGGCGGTTGCCGGAGAAGGTTTTGTGCGGAACCAGCTCTTCGATGCGGGCTTCTTCCATGCCTTGGGCTTTGAGTTCGGCGCGGACTTCGTCGGGTGTTTTGCCGCGCATGAAGGCTTCGGCTTGGGCGAAGACGTTGGCGAGCAGGATTTCGTGGTGGCCGCGCAGGTTGCTGCGTTTTTCAAGCGAGGCGATGAGGTCGATCGGGGTGATGTGGGTTCCTTGGTGCAGCAGTTGGAAGAAGGCGTGCTGACCGTTGATGCCGGTTTCGCCCCAAATAATCGGGGAGGTTTCGTAGCCGATGGACTTGCCGTCGAGGGTAACTTGTTTGCCGTTGCTCTCCATGTCGAGCTGCTGGATGAATTTGGGCAGGCGGTGGAGGTGTTGGTCGTAGGGGGCGATGACGTGGCTGCCGCCGCCGTAGTAGTTGATGTACCAGATGCCGATGAGGGCGAGGATGACGGGCATGTTGCGCTCAAGCGGGGTGTTGATGAAGTGTTGGTCCATCAGGTGCGCGCCGTTGAGCATTTCGATGAAGTTTTCTTCGCCCAAATAGAGCATGATGGGCAGGCCGATGGCTGACCAGAGGCTGTATCGTCCGCCGACCCAGTCCCAAAATTCGAACATGTTGGCGGTGTCGATGCCGAATTCGGCAACGGCTTTTTGGTTGGTGGAGACGGCGACGAAGTGTTTGGCGACGGCGGCTTCGTCGCCTGCATGGTCAAGGAACCATTTGCGCGCGGTCAGGGCGTTGGTGAGGGTTTCTTGGGTGGTGAAGGTTTTGGAGGCGATGATGAAGAGGGTGGTCTCGGGGTGGACTTTGGACAATACGTCGCGCAGTTGGGAGCCGTCCACGTTGGAGACGAAGTGCATGTTGAGGCGGGGGTGTCCGAAGGGTTTGAGCGCGGTACACATCATCAGCGGGCCGAGGTCGGAGCCGCCGATGCCGATGTTGACGATGTCGGTGATGACTTGGTTGGTATAGCCTAACCAGCTGCCGCTGCGGACTTCGTGTGCAAATTCGCCCATACGTTGGAGGACGTGGTTGACTTTGGGCATGACGTCTTCGCCGTCAACGACGATGGGGGAGTTGGTGCGGTTGCGCAGGGCGACGTGGAGGACGGCGCGGTTTTCGGTGGTGTTGATTTTTTCGCCGCGGAACATCTGCTGCATGCGTTCGGGTACGCCGGCTTCACGGGCAAGCTCGAACAACAGTGCCATGGTTTCGTCGGTGATGCGGTTTTTGGAGTAATCCAGCGTCAGCCCGCCGACTTGCAGCCAGTAGCGTTCCGCGCGCTGCGGGTCTTGCTCGAACATTTCGCGCATGTGTTGTTCTTTGGTTTCGTCAAAATGTATCCATAATTTTGACCAAGCTGGTAAATCGTGAAGCTGTTTCATCGGATGCTCTCCTGGATAGTGGACAGTTTTGTTGAGAAAACGGCCGTGAGGTCGTCTGAAACGGGAACGGGGTGGTTTCCGTTTTTTGAAGTTTCAGACGGCCTTGATGTGGGCTGAGGCCGTCTGAATATATCAGTGAAGAATCAATCTTTATCGTATTCGATGTGTTTGTTATGTATGCTTTTTTTACTTTTTTGCAGTTGAATGCTGGCCGTGTCGCCCAAGCGTAAAGCCAAGCCGATGGCAAGAATGTCGATAACGGCCAGCTGCAGAAGACGGGACACCATAGGCGTATAAAGCTCGGCATTTTCCTGAGTGGCAATGCTCAATACGCAGTCGGCCATTTGTGCCAACGGCGAATCATTGCGGGTCAGCGCGATAACGGCTGCGCCGTTTTCTTTAGCGATACTGGCTGCATCCAACAATTCGATAGATGAGCCGGTATTGGAAATCGCCACCAACACATCCTGCTCGGTCAATACGGAAGCCGCCATCAACTGGGTATGCGTATCGACATAGGCAACGGTAGACATACCGAAGCGGAAGAATTTGTGTTGCGCGTCTTGGGCAACGATGCCGGAATTGCCGACACCATAAAACTCAACGCGTCGTGCGTGCATCAGAATGGCAATCGCGTTTTCCAGCTCGGATTCTTTCAGGAAGCGGCGCTCGCCCAAAAGGGAGGCTGCGGCATTGCCCAATACTTTTTCGACCACGCTGCTCATGTTGTCATCGGCGTTCAATTCTTCATGAACGTAAGGCATGCCTTCATGACCGATGCTGGCAGACAAAGCGAGTTTGAACTCAGGCAAGCCTTTGTAACCCAAACTGCGGCAGAAACGGATCACTGTCGGCTGACTGACGGATGCACGCTCGGCGATTTCTGCCACAGCGGCATGAACAAACCATTTCGGCTCGGCCAGCGCAGATTCGGCAACTTTGCGTTCTGCGCCGGAGAGATTGGACAATGATTCGCTGATTTTGCTTAACATATACTCTACCCTTTGATTCTTTGACGTTCAGGACAAGGCCCATTTTCGTACCCTGCCCTGCACCGCCGTTTGTGTGTTTAAACGTTATTTAAATGATTGTCTAATGCGACCGCCGCGCCGACGATGCCCGGAAATTCGCTCAATACGACATACACGGGAATGGCGGCAAGATAAGCTTCAAAGCGGCCTTTATTTTCAAAGCGGCTGCGGAATGGAGACGTTTTAAAGTAATCCAACACGCGCGGGATAATCCCGCCGCACAAATACACGCCGCCGCGCGCGCCCAAAGTCAAAGCTAAATTGGAAGCAACCGTACCCAGCATGGCGCAGAAAATATCCAAAGTCTGACGACAAATCGGTGATGTTCCGCTCAATGCCTTATCGGTAATTTCAGAAGGCTTCAGACGGCATTGTTTGATGTTGTCGCGTTTGGCCAATGTTTCGTAAATCAGGCTCAAACCTGAGCCGCTCAAGAAACGCTCGGCAGAAACATGGCCGTATTTGTTTTTAGCGTATTGCCAAATCAACACTTCCATATCGTCAAACGGCGGGAAGCTGGTATGGCCGCCCTCGCCTGCCAACGCTACCCAGCCGGCATCGCTGTGCACCAAACCGCTGACACCCAAACCGGTACCCGGGCCGATAACGGCTTTAGGCGCAAATTCGATTGGTTTTTGACCGCCGATTTGTATCAAGTCTTTCTTATCGGTTTGTGTTACCGCCAAAGCTTGGGCGGTAAAGTCGTTCAACAGAATCAACGTTTCAAGACCCAAAGCCTGACGGGTGGTTTCGATGGAGAATGCCCAGTGGTGGTTGGTCATCTGCACCCAGTCGCCCAAAATCGGATTGGCAATCGCAAAGGCGGCGTGCAAAACTTTCGGACTGCCTGCGCGTTCCAAATAAGTTTTGACGGCATCGACGATGGTGTCGTAATCCTTGCAAGGCAAGATTTCAGCCTTTTCAATCACTTGTGGTGCAGTTTCAAGTGCAAAACGGGCATTCGTACCGCCGATATCGGCGATCAAACGAGGATAAGCCTCAGTGTGCATAGTAGACATGGCAGTTAATTCCTTGGTGATTGAGAATCAGACTGGTCGGATATTCGGTGTCAGCCCTTGCAGCAGCCTTATCGAATACCGCTTTTTTCTCTGCGCCTTGAATAGCCAAAAATACATTCGGCGTTTTGGCAATCGCACCCAAAGTCATGCTCACACGTTCATGCGGCGCGGTAACCGGCGTTGTATGAATCAATGTCGGGTCATTGGCTTCATTGATTGCGGCCTGTAATTGAGGCGCTTGAGGGAACAACGACGCTGTATGCCCGTCTCCGCCCATGCCCAACACCAGCACGTCAGGTTGCTTATAATGTTTCAATGCGTAAGCAACGACAACTTCAGGTTGTAATTCAGTTTCAGACTTTCCGTCTTCAACAACAGGAATCCATGTGGCAACGGCCGCATTATTTTTGAGCAGATATTCGCGTACCAAGCCTGTATTGCTGTCGGCATGCGTGGTCGGAACAATACGCTCGTCCACCAAAGTAATGCCGACATTTTGCCAATCTAAATCTTTTTGCGACAAAGCCTCGAAAAACGCAATCGGCGAACGACCGCCGGAAACAGCCAAAACCGCATGGCCTTTCTCATTCAACGCGGCTTGCAATGCGGCGGCAACGGCATCGGCGAGAGCTTGCGCGGCAGTTGCAGCGTTTTCTTGTTCGTACCAAACAAACATGTTTCGTCCTTTCATGGTTTCAGACGGCCTTTTGTTGGAAAACAAGGCCGTCTGAAAGAAATATTATTGCTCTTCGTGCCACTTGTTGCCGTCACGGGCCAACAACGCGCGCGCAGCTTCAGGACCCCAAGAATGGGCTTCGTAAGCATGTGGAGGCGTTGTATTGTTCGCCCAGTTTTCCAAAATCGGCATCACATATTCCCAAGCGGCTTCGAGTTCGTCACGACGGTTGAACAAAGCGAGTTTGCCATTAATCACATCCAGCAGCAGACGCTCGTAAGCCTCGGCGCGGCGGCCCTCTACGACTGTGCCCAAGTCCACGCCAATCGGCGTAACTTCGACTTTGTTACCTGCACCCGGGGTTTTCACTTGAGCGTAAAGGCAGACGGATTCGGTCGGTTGTAGTTCAATAACCAAACGATTCGGCGCAGGTTGGCTGTTGTCAAAAATATGGTTTTGCAGCGGACGGAAATTCAACACGATTTCCGCCACTTTGCCTGCCATGCGTTTGCCGGTACGCAGATAGAAAGGTACGCCTTTCCAACGCTCGTTTTCAATTTCGGCTTTGATGGCGACATAGGTTTCAGTGAAGCTGTCTTGCGGAACGTTGATTTCTTGCAGATAGCCGTTCATGCCTTTGGCGGCGGTGTATTGTCCGCGCACGACGTTTTCGTTGACGGATTCGATGGTCAGCGGTTTCAACGACTTGATGACTTTGACTTTTTCATCGCGTACCGCGTCGGCATCCAAGCTGGCGGGGGCTTCCATCGCAGTCATGCACAGCATTTGCATCAGGTGGTTTTGCACCATGTCGCGCAGCGCGCCGGTAATGTCGTAGAACTCGCCGCGTTCTTCCACGCCGAGCTGTTCGGCGATGGTCAGTTGTACGCTTTCGATGTATTTGTTGTTCCACAACGGCTCGAACATCACGTTGGCAAAACGCAGCGCCAGCAGGTTTTGTAGGCTTTCTTTGCCTAAGTAGTGGTCGATGCGGTAGATTTGGCTTTCTTTGAAGTAGCGGGCGACATCGGTATTGATTTGTTGGGAAGAGGCGAGGTCGGTACCCAGCGGTTTTTCCAAAACGACGCGCGCGTTGTCGGCGTTCAGTCCGACTTTGGCAAGGTTTTCGCAGGCTTGCGCGAAGAATTTCGGCGCGGTGGAAAGGTAGATAATGACGTTGTCGGTCTCTTTGCGGGCTTTGACTTTTTCGCCCAAAGCGGCAAAATCGGCTTCTTCGGTAACGTCGACTTTCAGATATTCAATACGGTTGACGAACGATGCCCAAGCGTCGTCTGAAAAGTTTTGTTTGACATGGATTTTGGAGTTGGTTTCCACTTTTGCCAAAAAGCCCGCCGTATCCAAATCGCTGCGGCTGACACCCAAAATACGGCCCTGAGGATTGAGCAACCCTGCAACGTGCGCCTGATACAGACAAGGCAGCAGCTTACGCATTGCCAAATCGCCGGTCGCGCCGAACAACACCAAATCAAAATTTGTTTGTGTACTCATCGTTTTATCTCTCGTTGAGGAAGGCCTTGTGCCGGTGCCGCCGGATGCCGTGAAAGACGGGCGGTTTCGGCAGAAAAGCAATGGAAACCAATCGCCTGCATCAAAATTTCAAAACAGGCGGGCTAATGAGTAGTAATACTACACATGGCTACACATTTTGTCTATTCTCATTTTTACAAATTATTTGACTTAGTTTAAAAGTTTGATGAGTTTGGTCTGGTAGATTTTCACAAATGACGCATATCACGATTTAAATCAAATTTCTTACATTTAGCGGATTATTTTGTAACTAAATTACAAGTTTTATATTATAATAGCCTACATATATAGAGTGAGGTTTTCAGACTACCCCTTGCATGGTTTGAAAGGTCGTCTGAAACGCTGAACGCCCCACACCCAATACAAAAAATCAGAAACGCGCAAACAAAACCCCATACCACCCCCTTCTGACAGGAGACCGAACATGACACCCACTCCTATCCACCCCAAGCTCGCCGAAATCACCGAGCGCATCATCGAACGCAGCCGTCCGACCCGCGAAAAATATCTGGCGAAAATCCGCAGTGCCAAACAAATGGGACGGCTGGAGCGCAACCAGCTCGGTTGCAGCAACTTGGCGCACGGCTACGCCGCCATGCCCAAAAGCATCAAAATCGAAATGCTTCAGGACACCGTTCCCAACTTAGGCATCATTACCGCCTACAACGACATGGTTTCCGCACACCAGCCGTTTAAAGACTTCCCCGACCAAATTAAAGACGAAGCGCAGAAAAACGGCGCGACCGCCCAAGTCGCCGGCGGTACCCCCGCCATGTGCGACGGCATCACGCAAGGCTATGCCGGTATGGAATTATCGCTGTTCTCCCGTGACGTCATCGCCATGAGTACCGCCATCGGCCTGTCGCACCAAATGTTCGACGGCAGCCTGTTTATGGGCGTGTGCGACAAAATCGTACCGGGTTTGATGATAGGCGCGCTTTCGTTCGGTCATATTCCCGGCATCTTCGTCCCCGCAGGCCCGATGTCCAGCGGCATCGGTAATAAAGAAAAAGCCCGCACCCGCCAGCTTTTCGCCGAAGGCAAAGTCGGTCGCGATGCCTTGCTCGAAAGCGAAATGGGTTCTTACCACAGTCCCGGCACCTGCACTTTCTACGGCACAGCCAACTCGAACCAAATGATGATGGAAATGATGGGCGTACACCTGCCCGCCGCCGCTTTCGTCCATCCCTATACCGACCTGCGCGAAGCCCTGACCCGCTACGCTGCCGGACACCTCGCACGCGGCATCAAAAACGGCACCATCAAACCCTTGGGCGAAATGTTGACCGAAAAATCCTTCATCAACGCCCTGATTGGTCTGATGGCGACCGGCGGTTCGACCAACCACACCATGCACCTCGTCGCTATGGCGCGCGCCGCCGGCGTGATTTTGAACTGGGACGACTTTGACGAAATTTCCTCCATCATCCCGCTGCTCATTCGCGTGTACCCCAACGGCAAAGCCGACGTGAACCACTTTACCGCAGCAGGCGGCCTGCCTTTCGTCATCCGCGAATTACTGGACGCAGGCTTGTTACACGACGATGTCGATACCGTCGTCGGACACGGTATGCGCCACTACACCAAAGAACCTTTCCTCATCGACGGCAAACTCGAATGGCGTGAAGCCCCCGAAACCAGCGGCAACGACGACATCCTGCGCAAAGCCGACAACCCGTTCTCCCCGGACGGCGGTCTGCGCCTAATGAAAGGCAATATCGGACGCGGCGTGATTAAAGTGTCCGCCGTGCGCGAAGGCTGCCGCATCATCGAAGCGCCCGCCATCGTGTTCAACGACCAACGCGAAGTTTTGGCTGCGTTTGAGCGCGGCGAGTTGGAACGTGATTTCGTCTGCGTCGTCCGCTACCAAGGCCCGCGCGCCAACGGTATGCCCGAGTTGCACAAACTGACCCCGCCTTTGGGCATCCTGCAAGACCGCGGCTTCAAAGTAGCGCTGCTGACCGACGGCCGTATGTCCGGCGCGTCCGGCAAAGTACCCGCGTCCATCCACATGACGCCCGAAGCCCTGATGGGCGGCAACATCGCCAAAATCCGTACCGGCGACCTGATCCGCTTCGACTCCGTTACCGGCGAACTCAACGTCCTGATTAACGAAGCCGAATGGAACGCCCGCGAAGTCGAACACATCGACTTAAGCGCGAACCAACAAGGCTGCGGCCGCGAACTCTTCGCCAACTTCCGCAGCATGACCAGCAGCGCAGAAACCGGCGCCATGAGCTTCGGCGGCGAATTTGCCTGATACACGTTTCAGACGACCTTTGTGAATGAAAGGTCGTCTGAAAAATTATTGAAGCCGTTTAAAACAGACGTAGGTCGGATTCTCGAATCCGACGTTATCAGGGGCATTTGTCGGATACGGGTATCTGAATACAGCCCCAAAGGTCGTCTGAAACTTAAAACCCCGTTCCATTTGAACGCATCAGACGTAGCGTGGACTTAGCCCATGAACAAAACCAAAGACGTAGGCCGGATTCTCGAAATCCGACACAGCCATCCAAGATGTCGGATTCAAGAATCCGACCTACAGCCCAAAGGTCGTCTGAAAACTTAAAACCCCGTTCCATTTGAACGCAGCAGACGTAGTGTGGGCTTAGCCCGCGAACAAAACCAAAGACGTAGGTCGGATTCTCGAATCCGACGTTATCAGAGGCATTTGTCGGATACGGGTATCCGAATACAGCCCCAAAAGGTCGTCTGAAAACTTAAAACCCCGTCCCGTTTGACCTCAACAAAAACGACAACCCCATCCCACCTGGAGAATCGAAATGTCCAAACTGACCCCACGCGAAATCCTGACTGCCGGCGCAGTTGTGCCTGTCATGGCGATTGACGACTTGAGCACCGCCGTCGATTTGTCCCACGCCCTTGTCGAAGGCGGTATCCCCACCCTCGAAATTACCTTGCGCACCCCCGTCGGCCTCGACGCCATCCGCCTGATTGCCAAAGAAGTGCCCAACGCCATCGTCGGCGCGGGTACGGTTACCAACCCCGAACAGCTCCAAGCCGTCGAAGACGCAGGCGCGGTTTTCGCCATCAGCCCGGGCCTGCACGAATCCCTCGCCAAAGCCAGCCACAACAGCGGCATCCCACTGATTCCCGGCGTTGCTACTCCGGGCGAAGTCCAACTGGCTTTGGAACACGGCATCGATACCCTCAAACTCTTCCCCGCCGAAGTTGTCGGCGGCAAAGCCATGCTCAAAGCCCTCTACGGCCCTTATGCCGACGTGCGCTTCTGCCCGACCGGCGGCATCAGCCTCGCCACCGCGCCCGATTACTTGGCATTGCCCAACGTCTTGTGTGTCGGCGGCTCATGGCTGACCCCAAAAGAAGCCGTTAAAAACAAAGACTGGGACACCATCACCCGCCTCGCTAAAGAAGCGGCAGCGTTGAAACCCAAAGCCTGATTTGCAACACCCCAAAGGTCGTCTGAAACCGTTTTCTAGGGTTTCAGACGACCTTGTTCTTTCAGGCGGCGTATATTCGGACGAAATCCGCTATAATCCGTACGATTTTTTTCCATTTTCGCGGTTCGCAAACCTCCCGCGTTACCAAAACTAGGATTCACCATGCAAAACCAACAAGCCTTGGTCATCTTCTCCGGCGGCCAGGATTCCACCACCTGCCTGATTCAGGCGATTCAAACCTACGGGCGCGAAAACGTCCAAGCCATCACTTTCCAATACGGGCAACGCCACGCCGTCGAGCTGGAACGCGCCCGCTGGATCGCGCAGGATTTAGGTGTCAAACAAACCGTACTCGACTTGAGCCTGATGCAGCAGATTACGCACAACGCCCTGATGGACGACACCGCCGCCATCGAAACCGCTTCAGACGGCCTGCCCAATACCTTTGTAGACGGACGCAACGCCCTGTTTCTACTCTACGCCGCCATCTACGCCAAAGGACAGGGCATCAGGCACATCATCGCTGGCGTGTGCGAAACCGATTTCTCCGGCTATCCCGACTGCCGCGACGTGTTCGTCAAATCCATGAATGTTACCCTCAATCTGGCGATGGACTACGCCTTCCAAATCCATACCCCGCTGATGTACCTGACCAAAGCGCAAACTTGGGCGCTGGCGGACGAAATGGGCGCGCTGGACTACATCCGCGAACAGACCCATACCTGCTACAACGGCATCGTCGGCGGCTGCCATGAATGCCCGAGCTGCGTGTTGCGCGAGCGCGGGCTGGCGGAATATTTGGAAAGTAAAAGGGTCGTCTGAAAATACAACCATCATCCGATACAAGCCTTATCATGCCCAAACTTTATATGTTCTATCTCGGCGGTAATGCAGGCCACTCCAATATTGAAGTGCACGACATCCAATTTGCCGTGTGCGACGATTACCGCGAAGCCATCCCTACGCTCAAAGCAGTATGGTTCGGCGATGCGGATAAAATCCACATCGACGGCTGGCAGATTGTCGAATGGGTGGACGGTTACGATGTCGATGTATTCGACCACGCCGAGCCGCAGGGGTCGTCTGAAAACGCCCCGCACCTGTATTTCGTCAATGTCGGCGGCTATCGCGCGGGGCAGCTTGCCGAGGCGCACGTTTTCGGACTGTTCGCCGCCGCCACGCCTGCCGAAGCCAAACAAAAAGCCCTGCAAACCCTGTTGACCGACCATGTTCAACAGCATAAAGACAACTTAAAAGACGTCGACAACCTGCTCCGACTCGACCGCATCGGCAAGCACACCATCCGCCTGACCCCGAATCCGCACGGCAAGCCTGCCGAAATTGGCTTTCAGGGCTATTTACCGATTTAAAGTACCCACCATGAAAATTACCAAGATATTCACCTTCGACTCTTCACATATGCTCGACGGGCATGACGGCAAATGCCAAAACTTGCACGGGCATACCTACAAACTCGAAATCACCGTTTCAGACGAACCCATACGGGGTGGCGCGAAAGACGGCATGGTGATGGATTTCACCGACCTCAAAGCCGCCGTCAAAAAACACATCACCGACCCCTTCGACCACGCGTTTATCTACAACGGCGGCAACGAGCGCGAATGTCAAATCGCCGCGCTCTTGGAAGGCTGGAATATGAAAACCCTGTGCCTGCCCTGCCGCACCACTGCCGAAAACATGTCGGTCGAAATGTATGACCGTTTGCAAAACGCGGGGCTGAAAGTGTGCAGCGTGAAATTGTGGGAAACGCCGACATCGTGTGCGGAGTATGAAGGGGAGTAGGGAATATCTTGCACGTATCAATATAGTAAATTCAAATAAGACATGCCCAACCGCGTCATTCCCGCGCAGGCGGGAATCCAGACCTTGGTTTTTCAGGAATATTTAAAAATTGCAGCAATTCCAAATCTCTGGATTCCCGCCTGCGCGGGAATGACGATGTGGGGCGTCCTTATTTGAATCTGCTTTAAAACGTTTTTTTTTCCAGTAAGGATTCCCCGTTTTTTCAGACGGCCTTCCATATCAAATACACCCATTAAAAGGAACACCCATGAAACTCCTTCCCACCCTCCTAGTCCTCCTCGTCGCCGCCGAGCATTTCTACATCACCTGGCTTGAAATGACGCAGATTCCCAGCGAAAAAGCGGCGGAAATGTTCAAGCTGCCTTATGAATTTATGGAACAAAAGCGCGTGCAGACCCTGTTCAGCAATCAAGGGCTGTATAACGGCTTTCTCGGCATCGGGCTGGTGTGGTCGCGGTTTGCCGCGCCAGACAATGCCGTTTACGGCGCGACGATTCTGTTTCTCGGCTTCGTTTTGATTGCCGCCGCATGGGGTGCGTTCTCTTCCGGCAACAAAGGCATACTTGTCAAACAAGGTTTGCCCGCGATGCTGGCGGCGGCAGCGGTGTTGGCGGTATGAAAAAAATCAGCGTCGCCCCCGAAAATCCGCAATACCGTATCGTTGAAATTTTCGAGAGCCTGCAAGGCGAGGGTTGGAACACGGGTATGCCTGCCGTTTTCGTCCGCTTGGGCAAATGCAATCTGGCGTGCGGCTGGTGTGATACCGATTATTTGACATTCGGCATGATGAGTCTGTCCGACATCTTAGGTCGTCTGAAAACCTACACTGCCCGCAATATCATCATCACCGGCGGCGAGCCGACCATCCAGCCGCATCTCGATACGCTGCTGGACGCGCTCAAGGCAGAAGGCTATTTCCTCTGTATCGAAACCAACGGCCTCAAGTCCGCGCCGCCGCAAATCGACTACGTCGCCACCAGCCCCAAAGCCTGCTACGTCGACAAATACGAAACAAACTGCATCGCCGAAGCTGACGAAGTGCGCATCGTGGCGGACGGCGATGTCGTTGCGTTCTGCCAAAACATGGAACGCAAAATCCGCGCGCGCCATTACTACCTTTCGCCCTGCGAACAAAACGGCGCGATGAACATCTACGACACCATCCGCCAAATCGGTATCTTAAACAGCCGCCCCGATGCGCCCGTGCATTGGCAGTTGAGCGTGCAGACGCACAAATGGGCGGGGATAGAGTAGGGGAATAGTGAAGAATCAAACGCCAACCTAATACGCAAATATCACTCTTCTAAATCCTTATATTATTGAAAAAGGTCGTCTGAAAATTTTCAGACGACTTTTTTGCGGCTGTCGGGTTAGTTTGATAAAAAATGAAAGACAGGAATCAATACAGATGGAGACCTTTACAATAACATAGGTTACTAAAATTTTATGCTCAATCTCATTTTCAAAATGCAAAACCTTTCTGATTTTTCCTACTTTTTGCTCAATATTAGGAAGGTTTTAGTCAATTGAAATTTTTTGGCGCATTTTTATGCGTCAAATTTCGTTAACAGACTATTTTTGCAAAGGTCTCAGATGGAAATGACGTATTTGATAAGATGTAAATTATTTGATTCTTTTTCGACTGTTCAATATACTCCAACCGCTTTATTTCATCTTATTACGAAAAATTGATAAAAATTCTCATTTTGCGATACAAAAAAGCCATTTGCTGCCGAATTGTGTAAGGAGGCTTTGAACTCCGTGCCATTCGGACGGCTAATATAATTAGGAGACACCATGCCATTATCTAAATTTCGTCCGGCGCGTTTGCCGGTTGCCGTCGCTGCGGCACTTTTATCCGCCTATTCCTTCGGGGCAGGGGATGGGCTTGAGCAGGTTGATTTGCCTACCGTCCAAGTAAAGGGCATCGGCAAACAGACGACCACCAACTACACCATTCCCGCTTCTTCCGCTGCTACGGGCATCCGCCTGACCCAGCGTGAAACGCCGCAGTCTTTGTCCGTCGTTACTGAAAAACAAATGGACGATCAAGGTTTGGATACCTTGCAGGACGTGTTGAAACAAACACCGGGCGTGTTCTACAGCAAAATGGGCAACAACGTATCCGGTCACAGCGAGTTTATTTCGCGCAGTCAGGCGATTGACAGCATTTCCGTGGACGGCGCGCCTAAATTCCTTTACGACGGGAAAGCCATCCGCCGCGGTACCAACAATCTGGACAGCGCATTGTACGAACAAGTCGTCGTCGTGCGCGGCGCGAGCGGTTTGTCCAACGGCGGTATGGGCGAGCCGGGCGGTACGGTTGCTTTGGAACGCAAAAAACCGACTGCCAAACCTGCCATTAGCGTAGAAGCCGGTGTCGGTTCTTGGAAACACTACCGCTTCGTCCTTGATGCCAATCATCCTTTGAATGCCGACAATACCTTGCGCGGTCGCGCTATTTTGGTCAGCGACCACGGTGGCGATTACCTGCCGAACACATCGCGCCACAATCACACTTTCTACGGCATTCTGTCTTACGACCTCACGCCGCAAACCCACTGGCGCCTCGGTACGGAAATACACCGTTTCCGCAATACCGGCAGCTCTCCTTTCAGCTATCTGACCGTAGCGGGAGACCCTGAAAACAATCAACCTTTCGAACCGTTTGCAGCCTCTCCGCGCAGCAATTCCTCAGCAAAATGGGCTTACGGTAAAGAAAACAGTGCGGAAATCTTCACCTCTATCAATCATGAGTTTGAAAACGGTTGGACTCTGAACGGCAACTACAGCCATATTTACGGGAAAAGTGATGCGGTTGCCGGCATGGCTGGTCCTTTTGTCATTAATCCCGACTATTCCGCTCAATTCGTTGCCGAGCGCGACCAAGCCAAGTATACCGACCAAGATTTTTCTCTGAGTTTGGACGGCGATTACCCGCTTTGGGGACACAAACATGAATTCAATGCCGGCATCAGCTATCAGTACAATAAGGAAACTCCCTCATATTACGAGAGAAATAAAGATGGGGTTGTCCCCGATTTGCGCCTTTTTGACGGAAATTTCACAAAACCGGCCATACCTTACCTTCGCGACGGTTTTGCCCATATGAAAAACTTCTCTGTTTACGGTTCGACCCGTTTCAAACTGACCGACAGGCTGGCATTGATAGGCGGCGGACGGTTTGTCGATTGGCAATACCGCTACAGTTCCGATCGCAACAATTTTGCCGACAGCAGGCATAAAAACAAGGTATTTATTCCCTATTTGGGCGCAAGTTATGATTTAAACGATAATCTGACAGCCTACACCTCCTATACCACCATATTCCGCCCGCAAGTGCGCAATTTGGATCGAAACGGCAAACCGCTCGAGCCGCAACGCGGTAAAACATATGAACTCGGTTTAAAATCCTCATGGTTTGAAGGCCGTTTGAACGCTTCTGCGGCGGCGTTTATTAATAAACGCGACCATTTGTCTAAAGAAATTTATGATCGTAAAAATCAACGGGTTTACTATGAATCTATTGACCGCACGACGACCAAAGGCGTGGAATTGTCCGTCGGCGGACGTCTGAGCGACAAATGGCTGCTCAATGCTTCTTATGCGTACTCCAAACTCAAAAACGATTCGGGCAATGTGGTCAACCCTTCTTATCCTGCCCACCTTTTCAAACTCTTTACTGCGTATGACGTTACCGACCGCCTAAACTTGGGTGCAAACGCCAACTGGCAAAGCGGTACAAACGCAGTATCTGATGAATACCAACCCCTCACCGCTGCCGGTAAAGAAGCCTTAACCCAACGCCCATACGCTACGCTGGACCTGACCGCGCATTACAAAATCGGCAAATCCACCCGCATCGGCTTGGACTTTGAAAACGTGTTCAACAAACGCTACCGCACCATGCCGGATATTCACGTTTACGGTACGCCGCGTAGTGTGACTGCAACGGTTAAACATACGTTCTAATTGAAAAGAAAAATAGTGCAGGCTGTCTGAAAACCTAAATTATCGGGTTTTCAGACGGCCTGAATTTTTTTCTCATATTGTTTTGATGTCAAACCTGACTAAAACTTGCTCGGTATCTTGAGCAAAGAAATCAAATGACAGACACAAAAAAGACCGGAACATATCCGGTCTTTTTAATGATTTCGCACTTACGCTTGGTAACCTTTCGCTTCGGCAAGCAGAGCCAGCAATTCTTCAGTCGTATCCCAACCGATGCAGGCATCCGTAATACTTTGACCGTAAACTTCAGGCTTGTCTTGACGGCCTTCAACCAAGTGGCTTTCCACCATCACGCCCATGATGTGTTCTTCACCGGCTTTCAGCTGCGCCGCAACATCGCGCGCTACATCCATTTGTTTGCGGAAGTCTTTACGGCTGTTGGCATGGCTGCAGTCCACCATCAGTTTGCTGCTCACACCGGCTTTTTGAAGCTGCGCAACCGCGTCTTTAACGTGTTCCGCGCTGTAATTAGGCTCTTTACCGCCACGCAAAATCGCATGGCAGTCAGGGTTGCCGCTGGTGTGGACAATCGCGGAATGACCGGCTTTGGTGACAGACAAGAAGTGGTGCGGATGGTTGGCGGCACCGATGGCGTCGATGGCGATTTTCAGATTGCCGTCCGTACCGTTTTTAAAACCGACAGGGCAGGAAAGGCCGCTGGCCAATTCGCGGTGAACCTGGCTTTCAGTCGTACGCGCACCAATCGCGCCCCAAGAAATCAGGTCGGCGTAGTATTGCGGCGTAATCATGTCCAAGAATTCAGTCGAAGCAGGCATGCCCATTTCGTTCAAAGTCAGCAACAACTGACGCGCTTGGCGCAGGCCGTAGTTGATGTCAAACGTACCGTCCAAGTGAGGATCGTTAATCAAGCCTTTCCAGCCAACGGTTGTACGCGGTTTTTCAAAATACACGCGCATCACAATCAGCAGCTCTTTCTCATATTTTTTGCGCAAGGGCAGCAATTTTTGCGCATATTCAACCGCCGCCTTAGTATCGTGAATCGAACATGGGCCGATGATGACCAGCAAACGGTTGTCGCGGCCGTGAACCAAATCCGAAATCTCATGACGTGTTTTATAAACCAAATTGGCAACCTGAGGCGTAACAGGCAGCTCATACAAATGTGCGATTGGAGGGAGTAACTCTTTGACTTCTTTAATCTTAATATCGTCGGTAGGGTGGTGTTGGGACATGATGGACTCTCTTGTTTATTTTTAATACAGGTTACAGGTTTTATCAGAATTAAACAAGGCTTGATTTTTTGTTTTAGCAATTTTATTCTAAAATTTCTTTATTTAAATTA
>ERZ772948.279-NODE-279-length-32753-cov-6.918038_pt1 | contig 32753 bp, 31 predicted proteins | sample MGYA00511945_ERZ772948 | MGnify/ENA primary metagenome ERZ772948 (study PRJEB29015, sample SAMEA2737927) | human oral metagenome | biome: human oral; feature: human-associated habitat; material: dental | place: China | collected 2141 ... | reverse complement strand
TGGACAAAACCGGCACGCTGACCGAAGGCAGGCCGCAGGTTGCCGCCGTTTATTGCGTTCCCGACAGCGGTTTTGACGAAGACGATTTGTACCGCATCGCCGCCGCCGTCGAACAAAACGCCGCCCACCCGCTCGCCCGCGCCATCGTCTCCGCCGCCCAAGCGCGCAGTTTGGACATCCCTGCCGCGCAAAACGCGCAAACCGTTGTCGGCGCAGGGATTACCGCCGAAGTCGAAGGCGTGGGTTTGGTGAAAGCGGGCAAAGCCGAATTTGCCGAACTGACCTTGCCCGAGTTTTCAGACGACGTCTGGCACATCGCAAGCATCGTCGCCGTTTCCGCCAACGGCAAACCCATCGGCGCATTCGCACTCGCTGACGCATTGAAAACCGACACCGCCGAAGCCATAGGTCGTCTGAAAAAACACGGCATCGACGTTTACATCATGAGTGGCGACAACCAAGGCACGGTCGAATACGTCGCCAAACAACTGGGCATCGCACACGCCTTCGGCAACATGAGTCCACGCGACAAAGCTGCCGAAGTGCAGAAACTCAAGGCCGCCGGCAAAACTGTGGCGATGGTCGGCGACGGCATCAACGACGCGCCCGCGCTCGCCGCTGCCAACGTCAGCTTCGCCATGAAAGGCGGTGCGGACGTTGCCGAACACACCGCATCCGCCACGCTGATGCAGCATTCGGTCAACCAACTCGCCGATGCTCTGCTGGTGTCGCAAGCGACTTTGAAAAATATCAAGCAAAACCTGTTTTTCGCTTTGTTCTACAATATCTTGGGCATCCCGCTCGCCGCACTCGGCTTCTTAAATCCTGTCATCGCGGGCGCGGCAATGGCGGCAAGTTCGGTTTCAGTGTTGAGCAATGCGTTGAGGTTGAAGCGGGTGAAGATTGAATAATATTTTGCGTAATATAAAGCGAAGGTCGTCTGAAACCCCCTCCCCTCTTTCAGACGATCTTTCTTTTCTAATATGCGGTTTCCAAACGCTTTTTGCGGTACAATACCGCCCTTAAATTTTTCCTTATTTCAAAGTACAAACCGCCATGTCCAAAAAAACCAAGCAAGAATTAGAGAATAACAAACTCAACAAACGCCTGCGCCACGCCGTCGGCGACGCGATTAACGATTTCAACATGATCGAGCCGGGCGACAAAATCATGGTCTGCCTCTCCGGCGGCAAAGACAGCTACGCCCTATTAGACATCCTGCGCCAGCTCCAAGCCAGTGCGCCGATTGATTTTGAACTGGTTGCCGTCAATCTCGACCAAAAGCAGCCGGGCTTTCCCGAAGAAGTGTTGCCCACCTATCTTGAAAGCATAGGCGTACCGTACAAAATCGTTGAAGAAGACACCTACTCCACCGTCAAACGCGTCTTGGACGAAGGCAAAACGACTTGTTCGCTGTGCAGCCGCCTGCGCCGCGGCATTCTCTACCGCACCGCAAAAGAATTAGGCTGCACCAAAATCGCCTTGGGGCACCACCGCGACGACATACTCGCCACCATGTTCCTGAATATGTTTTACGGCGGCAAACTCAAAGCCATGCCCCCCAAGCTGGTGAGCGACAACGGCGAACACATCGTCATCCGCCCGCTGGCGTATGTGAAAGAAAAAGATTTGATCAAATACGCCGAGCTGAAACAATTCCCGATTATCCCGTGCAACCTCTGCGGCTCGCAGCCCAACCTGCAACGCCAAGTCATCGGCGATATGCTGCGCGATTGGGACAAACGCTTCCCCGGCCGCATTGAATCCATGTTCTCTGCCCTGCAAAACGTCGTTCCTTCACATCTTGCCGACCCCGAGCTTTTCGACTTCGTCGGTTTGGAACGCGGTCAAACCTTGAAACACGGTGGCGACTTGGCGTTTGATAGCGAAAAAATGCCCGAACGCTACTCCGACGGCAGCGAAGAAGAAGAAAGCGAAATCAAAATCACCCCGTCCAAACCTCAACGAAAGGTCATCAACATTCTGGCCAACAAGCCGAAAACTTGCGGCGCATAAAACAAAAATCCGGATGCCTTGTCCAGATTTTTTATTTCTTTGCACAAACCTGCCTTGAATCATCAGGACATGCAACCATAATACGGTAAGTCGCATAATACGGTAAGTCGTCTGAAAACTGGGATTTTACGGGAAAGACGATACAAACCGTTCCATTTTAATCCGCCGCAAAACATGCAAGCGTAGTTCACACACGCTTTTCCCTTCCATCAAACAAGGACTGTTATGACTGCCATTTTCATCCTGCTTGGTTTAATCGCCATTTGTGTCGGACTGCTCGGCACGATTTATCCCGCCATTCCCGGATTGGGATTGATGTTCGGCGGCGCATGGCTGCTTGCCTATGCCGGCGATTATCAGATTTACGGTACAAATACTCTAATTTTTCTCTCCATTGTCGCCGCTATCGGCACGGCGATGGATTATGTCGCAGGCGCATTAGGGGCAAAATATACGGGAGCCAGTAAAACAGCAGTTTGGGGAGCGCTAATCGGCGGTATCGTCGGCGCGTTTTTTTCCATCCCCGGACTGTTGTTCGGCCCGCTCATCGGCGCGGGTGTCGGGGAATTCTTGGCACGCCGCGATATGTGGCAGGCGGGCAAAGTCGGACTGGGGACGTTTATCGGCTTCATCATCGGTACGGTCGCCAAAATCGGTTGCGCCTTGACGATTGTGATGACCCTGCTCGTTATGTGGGCAGCAAGCTGGTTTTAGCCTGATCATTGCAAAAGGTCGTCTGAAAATGGTTTTTCAGACGACCTTTTGATTTTTTACCTGATCGGAAAGTTATCCCTTGCCGCAACAGGCTTTGTATTTTTTACCGCTCCCGCAGGGACAAGAATCGTTTCGCCCGATTTTTTCACCTTCGCGACGTACGGTTTGCGGTTTGTTGATGATGGCCTGCCAATACCAGTAAATATCCAGCAGGACATGCGGCAGGTCGGATTCGAGTTGTGAAAGTTCTTTTTCAGTCAGGTGCAAAATGATTTCGCCGTTTTGCTCTTCGTCGTAAATGCCACCCAAAGCCATGATCGGATAAAACAGGTCTTCAAACTCCTCCTGATCGATCGCTTCAAACCAATCGGTCGGAACCACATCCAAGGCATACAGATAGGCGTTACACCAAGTGTACACGTCTGGATTGCCGGCTGCATCTTCATAAAGCCACAAATCGGGCAACATTTTACTGCTGAGCTTGATACGCAAATCAGCAGCCAGCGCCATCACCAAACGCTCGATTTCGGTACGTTCTTTCGCGTCAAACAATGATTCTTCACCCAAAACTTCAGGCAGCCAATCGTTCGGATTTAAGGCATCGGGACCACTCAACAAAGCCATCATAAACGCCTGTACCTCATCGCTGCGCATAGTGTTGTGTTGTTCCGATTTGGCATCGAGCAGCTGCATCAGGCGCACGCGGGATGCCTCGTCAAATACTTGTAATTGCATGGTTTTTCCTTATTTTTAATGATGTATCCGTTATCCGAAAGGTCGTCTGAAAACCATTTTCAGACGACCTTTTCATCAACCCAGCCTATTTCGAACTGCTGCCGAACAAGCCTTTGAACCACAATACGATATCATCCCACATCCGTCTGAACCAGCTGCCTTCTTCAACGGAATGGAGAGCGACGACGTTTTTCTCGGTAATGACTTTGCCGTCTTTGACGATTTTAAGTTTGCCCAAGTTTTGACCTTTGCGTATCGGGGCGACAACGGGCTGGACGGTTTCTAAAATCGGTTTGATGTTTTGTCCGGCATTGTGGGGAATCGTGATGTACACGTCTTCGAGGAAGCCGACGTTCACCGATTTGCTACTGCCTTTGTAAACTTTGACCTTAGAAATGATTTCGCCGCCGTTGTAGAGCTTGGGCGTGTCGAATGCCTGCAATGCCCAGTTGAGCAGTTTGCCACTTTCGGAAGCGCGGGCTTCGGTGGAATCGGTACCGACAACGATGGAAACGATGCGTCTGCCGTTGCGTTTGCTGGAAGCGGCGAGGTTGTAGCCTGCGCTTTCGGAATGTCCTGCCTTCAGGCCGTCCACATTGGAATCGCGGTAGAGCAGGAGGTTGCGGTTTGGCTGTTCGACATTGTTGTATTTGAAGGATTTAATCGAAAATACGGGATAGTATTTCGGATAATCGTGTATCAGCGCGGCGGACAAAACGGCTAAATCGCCGACGGTGGAAACATGACCTTCGGCAGCCAATCCGGTCGGGTTTTTAAAGTGGGTTTTGGTCATGCCCAAACGCTTGGCTTCTTCGTTCATTTGTTGGACGAACACGTCCACCGAGCCTCCTCCCATGGCTTCGGCAAGCGTGGTGGCAGCATCGTTGCCGGATTGGACAATCATGCCTTTAATCAAATCACTCACGCTGGCGGGGACTTTGGGATTGAGGAACATCCGCGAGCCTTCGATTTTCCAGCCTGCGTCAGACACGGTCAGCATTTGGTCGGCGCGCAATGTGCCGTTTTCCAAAGCCTTGAACGTGAGGTAGGCGGTCATCATTTTGGTCAGCGAAGCCGGTTCGATCTGCGTGTCGATATTGTTGGAGGCAAGCACTTGATGGCTGTGCAAATCGGTAACAATGTATGCGGCAGCGGCAATGGCAGGCGGCGCGTCAGGGCTGTTGATGCTGGGCATCATGGCTTCGGGCTGGGATACGGCAGCAGGAGCCGGCTCAGAGGCGGCAACTGCGGGGGCTGCGTTGTTTTTAGCCGCTTGCGGCGCGGCTTGCGCGGCGGTAATCATCATCGCCGCGATCAATACGGATAATGTTTTTTTCATTGGAATGTGGTGCGGAAATAGAAATAAAAACAACCGCGTCGTGCGGTTTGGCGCAAAAGGCAATCATTATACCGCCGCATCTTCGCTTTGCTAAGATTTTTCTTGATTTCAGACGACCTCGCGGGTATGGTTTTACCTTTCCGCCGTTTTGTTGACAAAGTTTGACGCGGACGGCAGACACTCCTTTCGAAAATACTCCTCCGGCACACAAAACCATGAACAACCGCCCATCTTATTCCGATTACCTCATCCGCATCCTGACCGCCTCCGTTTACGACGTTGCCGTCGAAACCCCGCTCGAACCTGCCATCGGGCTGTCAGGTCGTCTGAACAACAACGTCCTGCTCAAACGCGAAGACCTGCAACCCGTGTTTTCCTTCAAAATCCGCGGCGCGTACAACAAAATGGCGAAGCTGCCCAAAGAAGCACTCGCCTGCGGCGTGATCGCCGCCAGCGCGGGCAACCACGCACAAGGCGTCGCACTTTCGGCACAACGTTTGGGCTGTCGCGCCGTCATCGTCATGCCCGAAACCACGCCCCAAATCAAAATCGACGCCGTCAAAAGCCGCGGCGGCGAAGTCGTCCTCAAAGGCATTTCCTACAACGATGCCTATGATTACGCGATGGAGTTGGCAGAAAAAGAAAAACTGACCTACATCGCCCCATTTGACGACCCCGATGTTATTGCCGGTCAAGGCACGGTCGGCATGGAAATCGTACGCCAACGTCCCGACGACATCCACGCCATCTTCGTCCCCATCGGCGGCGGCGGGCTCGCGGCAGGCGTTGCCGCGTTCGTCAAACAAGTCCGACCGAGCATCAAAGTCATCGGCGTGCAAACACACGACTCCTGCTGCATGAAACAATCCGTCGAAGCCGGAAAAGTCGTCAGCCTCAAAGACGTCGGCCTCTTCTCCGACGGTACCGCCGTCAAAGTCGTCGGCGAAGAAACCTTCCGCCTCTGCCGCGACCTCTTGGACGACATCATCACCGTTGACACCGATGCCATCTGCGGCGCCATCAAAGACATCTTCGACGACACCCGCAGCATCACCGAACCCGCCGGCGCGCTCGCCCTTGCCGGCTTGAAAACCTATGCCGCCCGCAACCGCATCCAAAACCAAACCCTCGTCGCCGTCACCAGCGGCGCCAACATGAATTTCCACCGCCTGCGCCACGTTTCCGAACGCAGCGAATTGGGCGAAGGCAACGAAGGCATTTTCGCCGTTACCATCCCTGAAGAGCGCGGCAGTTTCCTCAAATTCGTCAACCTGCTCGGCAGCCGCAACATCACCGAGTTCAACTACCGCTACGGCGACGACCAAAAAGCCCACATCTTCGTCGGCCTGCAAACCGCAGGTTCCCAAGACCTTGCCGTCATCAGCAGCCAACTGACCGAAGCCGGACTGCCCAATGTCGATTTGACCGACGACGAAATCTCCAAAATCCACATCCGCTACATGGTCGGCGGACGCACAACAAAAGTCGCCCACGAACGCCTAATCAGCTTCGAGTTCCCCGAACGCCCCGGCGCACTCGCCCGCTTCCTCAACCATATGCAGGGCGGCTGGAACATTACCCTCTTCCACTACCGCAACCACGGCGCCGACTACGGCCGCATTCTCGTCGGCATCGACGTCCCGTCCACCGACGATGAAGCATTTGAAAACTTCCTCGAAAGCCTCGGTTACAGCTATCAGGACGAAACCCAAAACGCCGCATACCGCCTGTTCCTTGCTTGATTGGAATGTGCAACATAAAGGTCGTCTGAAAACCTTTTTTATGGTTTCAGACGACCTATTCTTTCAATACAGCAGGATAATGTTAAATTCCAAAACTCCAAACCCATAAAAATAGCGCGAAACGGATTATTCAGTCTCTTTAAAATCCGGTTTTCTTTAAAAACAAGACAACGCAATACCCCCAGTTTTCAAAAAAACCCCAATACAGCCATGAACAAAACTTTCTTCCCCCTATTCTGCCTGCTCGTATCCTTCCCTATTTATGCACAATATGCCGACTACGATAAACCTGAACACTGGAAATTAATTCATACCGATGATTCAAAAGGATTCCGCATGTACGGCAACAGCTTTATCCGTCTACACACAGAAAACAGAATGATGATAGAAGGACGCCACAATCAAGCCAAACCGTTGAAATCTTCGGGCAAGTTTTATACTAAATCACGCTTCATATACCGCATCGATTGTCAGAACAAAACAGGCACACTGGAAGAGTTTTTCTTTCTGGACAATGAAGGGAATATTCTCGAGCACTCCCTCGTGGGTACCCTCCCTGTCGATATGATGCAAACCCCGCTTTCAAAGAAATTGCTCGAATTCACATGCAGGTAAGTAATCAGACTTTCATAACACAACAAAGCATCATCAAAACAAAAAGGTCGTCTGAAAACCATATCTGGTTTTCAGACGACCTTTCATCTTTCGGACAACCGATACCAATCCGTATCAACCATCCTGAATTTGATGTGCTTAACGCCAGTAGCGCCACCAAGGCATGTCGTTTGGCTGCCATTGGTGTTGCAGGAACGGGCTTTGCGGGAAGTTGGTTTCCAAGACGCGGCGGGTATCGGCGGCGAGTTGGGGTTTGTCCAGTTTTTTGTAAGCCAGCTCCATCATGGCGAGCGATTCTTCAACGTAGCGGGTATTTTGGTAACGCTCGACGATTTTTTGGGCGCGGTTGACTGCGGCGAGGTAGGCGCCGCGTTTCATGTAGTAGCGGGCAACGGAGATTTCGTTACCGCCCAATGCGTCCACCAGTTTCGCCATGCGCTCGGTTGCGTCGGCGGCATATTTGCTCTCCGGATAGCGTTGTACCAATTCGGCAAATGCTTGGTATGCGCTGCGGTTGGCTTTAGGGTCGCGGTCGGACCAGTCTTGGGAGGCGAGTTTGTTGAGGAAGGATTGGTCTTCGTTGAACAAAACCAAGCCTTTGAGATAAAGCGCGTAATCCATATTCGGATGTTGCGGGTGATGGCGCTGGAAGCGGTCGATGGCGGCGAGGGCTTTTTCAGGCTCGTCGTCTTTGTAATAGGCGTATGCGGTGTCCAGCTGCGCCTGTTGCGCGTAGCGGCCGTTGGGGAAGCGGGATTCTAAAATTTCGTATAACTTGATGGCTCGCGTATAATTGCTGCTGTTCAACTCGTCATGCGCTTCGGCATAGAGTTTTTCCACGTTCCAATCTTGTGTGATTTGCGCGTCTTTATCGACCGTACCTTTATTGCTTGCACAGGCACCCAGTGCCAGACTTAACGAAACTACTAAAAGAATTTTTTTCATGCAGAATACTTCCTTTGATAATGAAGCCGATTATAGCGACGATTTAGACTTTACGTCAGCCCCCGAAGCAGAAAGTTGTGTTAATTTGACTGTTCCGCTGGAGCTTGCGGGCGGGCGGCTGGATGCTGTGTTGGCAAAGCTCATGCCTGATTATTCGCGCAGCCGCCTGACATCGTGGATTAAAGAAGGCGCGGTTATTGTAAACGATAAGCCTGCCCAACCCAAAGACAAAATGATAGGCGGAGAATCCGTCAGCGTAACGGTACGTCCGAGCGAAGAGAATCTCGCGTTCAAACCTGAAGCGATGGATTTGGATATTGTGTACGAAGACGATACCGTCATTGTCGTCAACAAACCCGCCGGACTGGTCGTCCACCCCGCAGCAGGCAACTGGACGGGGACGCTGCTCAACGGCCTGCTGGCGCATTGTCCCGAATTGAGCCAGATTCCGCGCGCGGGCATCGTCCACAGGCTAGACAAAGAAACCAGCGGCCTGATGGTGATCGCCAAAACCCTGCCTGCACAAAATTCCCTCGTGCAACAGCTTCAAGAACGCACAGTCAAACGCATCTACCGCGCCGTCGCCAACGGCATCGTTCCCTTTGACGGCAAAATCGAAACCCAAATCGGACGCGATCCGCACAACCGCCTGAAAATGGCGGTCGTCAAATTCGGCGGCAAACCTGCCGTTACCCACGTCAAAGTGTTGGAACGCTATCTTGCCCACAGCTACATCGAATGCTCGCTCGAAACAGGCAGGACGCACCAAATCCGCGTCCATATGCGCGAAGCCAATCACCCGCTTGCCGCCGACCCTGTTTACGGCAACCTGCGCCATCCGTGCAGCGAACCGGTAAAAGAAGCCGTCAAAAGTTTGGGCACGCGTCAGGCGTTGCACGCCTACCGCTTAAGTTTCGTCCATCCGAAAACCGGCGAAACCGTCTCTTTTGAAGCCCCGATTCCCGAAGATATGTATCACTTGCTCTCCGTCCTGCGCCTCGAAGCGGGCTTGGATTCTTCTTTGAGCAACGAGGAAGAATGGCAGGACAAACTCGGCACGGATGATGACGATGATTGGAACGAAGACGATTACGATGTCGAAGTGGTCTATGTGAGGGATTAAGGTGTCTTCTTTGGATTTGGTAAATCTTGCACAAATGGACGGCAAAATGCAGTGGCTGGCGGGTTACGGCAATTTGTCGTCTGAAAAAGCATACCGACTTGCCACTAGAGCTGCCATCGTTTCCATGATTTTGCTGCCCGTATGGTTGGGTACGCGGATTATGGATGATATGGAGATTCTGAACATAGGCTCCGGTTTTTTCTTCATGTCATTTCTCTTGATAATGATTTTACCCTTCCCGTATGTGTCTCTATCATCCAAAAAAAGAGCATTGGAAAAATTACAGGATAAGTCTTGGCAATACGACCCTGTCAAACGAGTCCTGACGCATTGGGAAGGCAGCGAAATCGTTATGGAATATACTCTTTCTGAAAATGACCACTTATCGGCAATCAGATGGAGAGGCGATCTCTATGGAGAATTTTTTACGCTGGAATATCGCCGTCCATATCCCGCACCATACGTTCGAATTTTGACTTTTATTTATAGCAAGCCGTCAGACAAAAAAGATTTCGCGGCTGCTGCGCAAAATATTGCCAAGCAGATGAATCTGCCCTTGGATGAAAACGGCTTGTACAACTAGTCTGATCGAATGTTCAAATAGCTTTCACGCAGTAGATGAAAAGGTCGTCTGAAAAAGTACGATGTGGCGTGTCGAGACTGATAGACGCATTCTTTTCAAACCTTTCCTTACTCAGATAAAAACATGAAAACCATCACAGAAACCTTAAATCTCGCCCCGCAAGGCAAAAATTTTCTGACAGCCGACTGGCCTGCGCCCGCCAACGTCAAAACCCTGATTACCACACGCAACGGCGGCGTGAGCCAAGGCGTGTATCAGAGTTTGAACCTCGGTTCGCACGTCGGCGATGATCCCGATGCCGTGCGCCGCAACCGTGAAATCGTGCAGGAACAGGTCGGACTGCCCGTTGCCTACCTCAATCAAATCCACAGCACCATCGTTGTCAACGCTGCCGACGCATTGGGCAACACGCCCGACGCAGACGCTTCGGTGGACAACACGGGCAAAGCCGCCTGCGCCGCGATGACTGCCGACTGCCTGCCTGTCTTGTTCTGCGATAAAGCCGGTACGGTCGTCGCTGCCGCACACGCAGGCTGGCGCGGTTTGGCGGGCGGCGTGCTGCAAAACACCATAGCCGCGATGAATGTTGCGCCCGTCGAAATCATGGCATATCTCGGCCCTGCCATCGGCGCGGACGCGTTCGAAGTCGGACAAGACGTGTTCGACGCATTTTGTACGCCCATGCCCGAAGCTGAGGACGCATTTGAAGACATCGGCGGCGGTAAATATCTTGCCGACATCTACGCGCTGGCGCGTTTGGTTCTGCGCCGCGAAGGGGTGGATATGATTTACGGCGGTACACACTGCACCGTCTTGGAACGCGACACTTTCTTCTCTTACCGCCGCGACGGACAAACCGGCCGCATGGTCAGTCTGATTTGGCTTGAACAGGCATAAAAGGTCGTCTGAAACGCCCTATCCTCTTTCAGACGACCTTTGTAAGACAAAATCCGCCAACATGCAAATCCACCCCAACCCGCACCGCTCAAAAGGATATTCCCATGACTCAAAAAAACGAACACCGCTCCCACCCTCAAGGCGAACTTTTGCTGCGCACCGTCGCCATGCCGCAAGACACCAATCCCAACCAAGATATTTTCGGCGGCTGGATTATGTCGCAAATGGATTTGGGCGGCGGCATTTTGGCGGCGGAAATCGCGCAAGGCCGCATCGTTACCGTCGCCGTTCAGGAAATGAACTTCATCCGCCCCGTTAAAGTAGGCAACGTTGTTTGCTGCTACGGACGCTGCGTACGCGTGGGCAATACTTCGCTGCAACTGAAAATCGAAGTTTGGGTGAAAACGCTGATGAACGACCACCTGACCGAAGACCGCCAACTCGTTACCGAAGCCGTCTTCACCTACGTCGCCATCGACAGCGAAGGCAACACGCGCCCTATTCCCAAAGAAGGCAACCCGAAACTGCAAGGTCTGATTTAAACACTGATTTAAGCAAAGGTCGTCTGAAAACCCATATTGGAGATTTTCAGACGACCTTTTGACTTAAGGCGATACAGGATTTGCTATTGACTGACAGGATGAAACGAAAACGCTCACTCCGGATCATCCGTAAACGCATTCGCCCGAAAGATCGGTACGAACGTCAACAGATAAAGCACGAACACGGCGGCGGTCAGAATCGCGGGGACAGTGATGAAGAATATCGGATTCACGTTCATTAAAACAGCGCGCGAGACGGCTGCGGCGAAGAGGATGGGAACGGCGATGCGGCAGAGTTTGGGATAGTCGAGCTTGGTAAAGCCACTGTGCCACAGTCCGGCAGTCAGCCACACCATCATCACGCCGCCCATCATGCCGCCGAGGGTAATCAGGTGCAGGGGTGCTGAGGCGGGCAGGTTTTGCAGTTTCGCCGCGCCTGTCCACAGATAGCCTGCGGCGGCAAAGAGTTGGAGCAGGTAATAGGTGCGGACGTAGTGTTTGCGCAGGAGTTCGTGATGGTGCAGTTCGCGCAGCTTGGCGAGCAGGATGAAACCGACGGCGAATGCGGTAAAACCGGCGGTTTGCGCGGGCAGCCAAAGTTCGGCGGCGGTGTGCAGGAGCAGGAAGGTGATGGCGATGTTTTTATAGACGACGTTGGGGATGAATACGGGGTCTTTCAGACGGCATTCTTTAAGGGCTTCCGCGCCCAAAAGGACACTGACGCGGACGGATACGAACATGACCGCCGCCATGTTCAAATGCACTTGCGCGCGCAACAGGTTCAAATCGCCGCTGACGGCATAGGCCGTCTGAAAAACGGTGAACGCGGCAAGCAGCATCAGCAGGGCGAAATTGTCGGTGTTGCGGTCGAGCCAAATCAGCCAGGTGCAGAACAGCAGCAACACCAGCCAATAAGCAGCGACGAAAAACGAAGCGGTTTGCGGCGAAAACGGCAGCAGGACGGATGCGGCAAGCAACAGCGCCGCCAAGACGGTGGCAACGGGTTTCAGACGACCTTTATAACCCGTCCATTCGAGCATGGCGGCAGTCAGAAAACCGCCGTATGCCGCAGGCAGCATGAGTTCTAAGAAGATTTGGCGGTGCAGGACGATGGCGGCGGGACTGATGAAAAACACCAACGCGCCGAGTATGGCAAGCACCGCCGCGCCGACGAAAAACGGCCGCATGGGGTGGGTGAAAAATTTATTCATGGCTTGGCTTAATTCTGCATGAAGATGCTTTCGGATACGGATTTATTGGGCGGACAGGGCCGTATCTTTTGCCAAAGAGGCAAGCCTGCGGCTTGCTTGCCCTCTCCCTAGCCCTCTCCCACGGGGAGAGGGAATTGGGCTGTCGAGTCCGAACATTTTCAGGTTTACCTGCCATCTAATTCCCAATCCTGCACTCTTTGATTTTCAGCAACTTGATTCCCTCTCCCCGTGGGAGAGGGTTAGGGAGAGGGTAACGAACCGCAAGGTTTGTCAGATACTCAAATGCCCGTATCATTCATATTATTGATATTATTGTTTGAATTGTATTATTTTCAATAATAATAAATAACCCTAAACCAATATAAATAACAGCCATTATCCAACGACTAAACTTCTCTACAATTTCACCAACACCTGAAATATTAGCCAATCTTTGTGCTGTATATACTAAAACAAAAATCAATATTAAAAATACAAGAAGAGTAACTAATAAGTCGACAAAATCTAAAGTCACAAAGTAAGGAACAAAAAGTCCAATATTATCTGCACCACAACTAGCAACTGTAACCAAAGCAACAATACCGACTAATTTTGACAACCCTTTTTCATCCAATTCTTTTTTAGCTCTTTTTTCGCCCTCACAATCGTCGTAAATAGCAACTTTAATACCTAAATAAATCGGTATTAAACCTAATAAACCCAACACCCATTTTTCCGGAACATAATTCAAAACAAAAGCTAGAAATAAACTAACTAATATTAAAATTACAGAACCTAAATATTGTCCGATATAAATATCTCGATATTCTTTTCTAGTATTTGCTCTAGCAAAAAATATTAATAGTATTACCAACAAATCTACTGCTGTAGCAATATATAAAACAGCAGCAGTAATCACAGTCGAAAACATAAAGCACCTCATAATGAATCCCCTGCCCCCTTGGCACCACGGCTTTTTCAAAAACCGAATCGCGTTCGGATAACAGATTCGTATCTTTCGCTAAAGAGGCAAGCCTGCGGCTTGCTTGCCCTCTCCCTAGCCCTCTCCCACGGGGAGAGGGAATTAGGCTGTCGAGCCTGAACATTTTTAGGTTTACCTGCCATTCGATTCCCAATCCTGCACCCTCTGATTTTCAGAAACCTTATCCCCTCTCCCCGTGGGAGAGGGTTAGGGAGAGGGCAACGAACCGCAAGGTTCGTCAGAAATTCAAATCCCCCATCACTCATAATAATGAATCCCCTGAAACTCCCTTGCCACCACGGCTTCTTCAAAAGCCGAATCGCGTTCGGACAACGGCGTGGGCAGGGTTATCACGTTTTGCACGTTCATGCCCTTAGTGGAAAGCAGCATGATTTCATGGCTCAGGCGTGCGGCTTCGAAGCGGTCGTGCGTTACCAGCATACACGCCATGCCCTGCCGCTCGATTTTTTCCACCAGCATGGCGACCAAAATATCGCGCAAATCGCGGTCCAAACCGACGAACGGCTCGTCCAGCAAGGCAAGGTCACAGCCGCACAGCAGCAGGCGCAAAAACGCCACCCGTTTCGCCATGCCGCCGGACAACTCGGTCGGATATTTGTTCAAATCGCCCACAGTCAGCCCGACTTTCGCCGCCAGCGCGACGATTTCGCCTTCATCGGGTTTGTCCATAAAAATCGCGATATTCTGCATCGCGGTCAGGTTTTCCGGCAGGCGGTTTTCCTGAAACAGAAAACCCGTTTTGCGGAAAGTATTGCGTATCGTGCCCGATTTTGGCGTTTCCAAGCCCGCAATCAGCCGCAAAACCGTCGTCTTGCCGCAGCCGCTCGGCCCGAACAAAGCCTTCACTTCACCATGTTGCAAATTCAAACTGAAATCGCGCACGATGGGGTCGCGGAGAATTTCAAAACGCACGTTTTCAAGACAGAGCATCATCTCCTCCACGGCATAAACAAAATTTCCAAAGGCTTGGTAATCAGGTATTCAAACAGCGACACAAACACGATAACCAACACCACATAAGCCATCACCGTCGAAGTCTCCAGCATCGCCCTCGCATCCGCAATCCGCGCGCCCACGCCTTCGCTCGCGCCCAAGAGTTCCGCCATAATCACCACCTTCACCCCCATCGCCACCGCCACGCCGATGCTGGAAATCACATAGCCCGTCAGATGCGGGACATACAGATAACGGATTTTTTTCAGACGGCCTAATTTATAAGCATCAAACAATTCCTCATGCTGCTTGTTCACACTCGCCATCCCGACCGCCGCACTCGCAAACGTCAGCGGCGCAACCAACACAATGATGGTAAACAACACGCTCGGATTGCCGAAACCGAACCAAAACAACGCCATCACCACCCAAATAATCGGCGGCATCGCCAACAAAATCGTAATCACAGGCTTGAGCAACGCCATCGCCGTCTTAAAACTGCCCGCCACCAGCCCCGCCGCCAATCCCGCCACCAGCGCAACCGAAATGCCCAACACCGACCGCCACAGCGAAATCCCGATTTCGTTTTCCTGAAAATGTTGCAATAAATCCAAAGACTTTTGAAACACCTCCACTGGCGCAGGCAGCATAAACTCACCGAACACGGCACTGCCCCACGCCCACAACGCCACCACCACCATCGCCACGCTCAGACCGGCAAAGCCGCTCCAAAGGTAGTCGATGATGTAAAACGCCGCAGGCTGCGGTTTGCGGATTTTGTCGGTTTTAATCATGGTTTGGGTGTTGGTTTGTCGTTATGTTTTGGCAAGGATAGGCCGTCTGAAAAATGATTGATTGGGTTGGACGGAACGCCTTAATCCAACGAAACGGTTTGATTGCCCAAAATAGTGTTTTCAGACGACCTTGGTTTGGGATTTCGGGGTTTCGTCGGGTTACGACTGCTGCTAAACCAACCTGCGATTAAACATTAAATTCAAAAACTTGGGTAAACAAATCTCTCTTATCATCCGTAACATAAACAGGTAAATGGTAATCCGAAGTTAACTGTGTAATAACCGTACTTGATGGATGCCCATAGGGATTCGATAAACCAAATGATATTGGAGAGATTATTCTACACGGTCCTTCACTAAAGTCGTTGAAGAAGTTAATATCAAATCCATTTTTGCTACCATGATGTGGAACTTGTATTGTATTAACTGGCAAATAATATTTACATTGTTTTATCTTATTTTTAAAGTCATCAACGATTGTTTTTAAATGAACATCCCCGGTATAAATACATCCAAGATTAAACTGATTTTTTGAAAAACAATAACGCCAAAATGGATGAAATTTCCAATAATCTTCTCTTATATAAATATATATACATGCCGTGCTATCTTTATATTCAATGAGATTAGAATAAAGAACTAGGGAGTTCTGATTAATACTTCCTTCTACTTCTTTATAACATTTTCTAATTTCTTTTATGTGATTAAAAATATATTCAATATCTTTTAAGTCATTAATTAATATATTATTTTCTCTAAATTTCTTTAGCAATTCTTTGTGTCTTATTTTATTTTTATAGTTGTATGGTTTATAAATCCAGAATTTCCGCCCTTCAAGAGAAAAGTTAATATTTTCCCCACTCTTTATTTCAGCTCCATCTTCAATTTCAGCTACATCCCTTATTTCCTGATTTGATTCTTCATCCCTACTTTCAACAACCTCTCTAACCCAAATAATTTTCGTTTCACTTCCAAAAAATTCTTTTGGATTATTTAGAATATCCAAAGAATTTTTATATTCACTACCTAACCATTTATAAACAAGAAGTAAAAAATCCTTATCTTCTTCAGAAAGTAAAGGCATGATTACGGTTTTAATTTTACCCACACTATTTTTTAAAATATTAATTTTATTGACATGATCACTATCAAAGTGAGAAATAAATAAAATGTCTATATCTTCATTTTTATCAAAACTATTTGAAATTACTTTATCAACACCTCTTGATATTGAACCGCAATCATATACAACATTAAAGTTATTATTTTCTGCCTTAAATGATTCGCTATAAAATCCCCCTTGCCCTACAGGGTGAAAAATTCTTTGCATTTTTATATTCATAAAATCACCTATAAAATATTTCTAATTAACCGGTAGATTAGCTCATGAACCAACATTTCAAGCAATCTGACGGTTTTGTTGGGTTTGACAATCTACCCCATGGTAACCACCCGCCGTCATTCCCGCGCAGGCGGGAATCCAGAGGTTTGACGTTGCTGCAATTTTAAAACATTCCTGCAATATCAGAGACTGGATTCCCGCCTACGCGGGAATGACGGCTTTTTGTGTACTGTTCTAACTATTATCTGATAGGTCGTCTGAAAAAAGTAGGTCGGATACTCGTATCCGACAGCCCCGTTTAACCGAAATGTCGGATTCAAGAATCCAACCTACGCTGCTGATAATGTCCTGATAGGCCGTCTGAAAATGACAAGTCAGATTTCATGGCTACTCCACTATTTTCAGACGACCTCTTTCCTCTTTTAAGCCAAGAAGAACCCGTTATCCGGCAGCTTGCCTCCCAAGAGTTTCGGGTTGAATTGCATCAGGATTTCGTAAAACTTCAAAATCTCGTTCTTCACTTCGCTGCCTTTGGTTACCGTAAGCCGCGCACCATCCAAGCCCATGACTAGGGCGGGTTCGGGGGCGGGTAGGTAGTTTTTGCCGATTTTCGCGGCGCTTTGGCGGTTGGCAAGTATCCAGTTGAGCGCGTTTTTCAAATCCTGATGGAAGATGTCGAACTGCGCCTTGTGCGCGTGGAAATATTCTTCGTTGGCAATGATGCCCGCCATCGGAATCAGTGGTTTGGTGTCAAACGCCTGCCCCCATGCCTTCACCAAATCAAAGCCGCGCACGACGTTTACGCCCATGGTTTTGCCTTTGAGCATACTTGCACTCGCCATCGGTTCGGGCAGGATGGCGGCGTGGTAGTCCTTGCTTAAAAACAGTCCGACTGCTTCGGGCGGCGTGGCGGTGTAAGTGATGCCGACTTTGTGCGCGTCGATTTTCAGTTTTTTCAACAAGGCTTGCAGCACGATGTCGGGCATGTCGTTTTTAAACGGCACGAGGATTTTTTTGCCGACCAAATCCTGCGGTGAGGTAATCGCGCTGCCTTTGCACATCAGCTGCGTGATGCCGTTGGTCAAAATATTGACCATGCCGACTTTCTGCCCTTGGTTGCGCAGGTTCACGCCGACATTGCTCGGACTCATCATCACTTTAAATTGCCCGCTCGCCACGCCCGCGCGAAGTTGGTCGGGCGAACGCCAAACCTTGAGCGACACATCCGCCTGCTTCGCCAGCTTGCCTTGCAACGCCGCTACGGCAATAGTGACGCTGGGCATCGCCGGCGCGCCGTACACGGTAAATTGTTCTTTACCGGCAGCCAACAGCAAAGGCGAAACCCCTGCCGCAGCCAGCGCGGCGGTCATTTTTAAGAAATCACGTCTTTTCAGTTCCATTTTCCAATCTCCTGGTTAGGTAGCGCAGACTTCAGCCCGGCTGTTTAACAGAATCCCTCTAAGATGGGTTTGAGCTGCGCCAAATATAGGAATGGACACGCCACAGCCTATCTAGATTCGCAACTCTGTTTTACCATCCATATTCTGATAATAATTTTTATTCATTATGCTATTAAAGAAAATGGAAGTAAAGGCACGATTGTTCCGACATCCGTTTATATATGGAAACGCAAATCTTTTTCGGCATTACGCCTATTAATAATATTGAAATAAAAGGTCGTCTGAAAACGGTTTTCAGACGACCTTTTGTTCCCCAATACGGCTTAATTTGTGTTTTTTTGTTTTAAAGAACCAAGATAAATCGCTGACAAAGTCAAAACAACACCAAACCACTGCAAAGTGTTAATCGGCTTGTCCAACCAAAAATAATCAATCAGTAAAGCGGCAACGGGTTCGGAAAGCAGCAGCAAACCGGTTAAAGACAGGGACAGCAGCGGGATTGCATAGGCAATCATCCCCCATGCCAAACATTGCATGACCACGCCGTATATCAAGACCAAGCCTATATCGCGCCATTGCGTCGGGTATAGGGCGTTGTTGTCGAAAATCAGCGTGGGAACAATCAGGGACAACGCGCCGCCGAAACTCAAAACCATCATCATCGGGGAAAGCGCCACCCTTTCGACTTCATGCGTTTTGCGGACGAACACCATAGACAATGCCAAAAGCCCGCCCGACGCAATTCCGCTGGCAAAGCCCCATAAGGCGTGGGCATTGTGGTTGAACTCGGGACTGCCGATTAGGACCACCCCGCCAACCGCCAATATCAGGCTCAAAACTTGCAGGCTGTTCAAGCGTTCTTGAAAAAAGAAAAATCCAATGGCGGACAGGAAAAATATCTGTAAGCTGTTGAGCAATGTGGAAATCCCGGGTCCAACCGCATATACGCTTTCATGCCACAATGACAAATCAAACGCCAGAAATATGCCGGACAACATGGCATATTTGACCGCCCTTCTGCTTTTAGGCAGCTTTTGCCCGAAAAAACGGCAGAGCAGCCAAAACACGCCCGCCGCAATCAGCAGCCGCCAAAATGCAACTGCATACGGGCCTACGGGGACGAATCTGACGATCAGGCTTCCCAGCCCGAATAAGACGCAGCCGAAGATGAGGAATGGTGCTGCATAAGAGTCGGAACGGATATTCATGAACTTACTCCGCAACGGATTGGCATGAGGATTTAAAGTGATGAAAAGGATTGTGCATGGTAACGCGAATCCGAAAGAATAATAAGTAGGTGCAATATCTTATTTCCCTTCCAGTTTCTCCTGAGGAAAATCAGTACGCTTCAGAAATTTAACATACCGGCTGGGTTTCAAAATAAAGCCGCTTCCCGCATAGATAACTATAAATTGGCAATGATGGAAACCTGCTTTCAATTTATTCCGCCGAAAAGCCAAAGGTCGTCTGAAAATCAGCTTCCAGACGACCTTTGGTTTTATCGAAATGAAACGGGCAACTTAGTGGATACTGCTGCCGATACGGCTGTAATCGCCGAAGTTCATCCACACAAAGAAGGCTTTTCCGACGATAAGTTTGTCGTCCACAAAGCCCCAGTAGCGGGAGTCGGCACTGTTGTCGCGGTTGTCGCCCATGGCGAAGTAACGGCCTTCGGGCACTTTGCAGGTAAAGCCACTGCCGTCTTCGGCGTATTGACAGCGTTCCAAACCGCTTTGCTCTACGGAATAACCGTTTTCAGGCATGATTTCCATACGGTATTTATCGAGCGCAGGGATCGATATAGTGGGCTGTCCGGGTTCTTTCAGGATGTTGAAGCTTTTTCCGTTGAGGGTCGTCTGAAAAAGTTCGGGGCTGTGAATCGCGGACGGCTCGGTATCGTCAGGGTAGGAGTAGATACCGTTCGGTTGGTCGGGGGCAACCTGTCCGTTGACGGTCAGGACTTTGTCGCGGTATTCGACGGTGTCGCCCGGAAGTCCGACGACGCGCTTGATGTAGTTCATTTCAGGTTGGACGGGATAGTTGAACACGACGACGTCGCCACGCTCGATTTGTCCGGTCGGAATCAGGACGTTGTTGATAATCGGGGTTCTGATGCCGTAGGCGAATTTGTTCACGAGAATGAAGTCGCCTTTAACCAAGCCCGGGCGCATGGAGCTGGATGGGATTTGGAATGGCTCGGCGATAAAGGTACGCAGGATGAAGACGACGAGGATGATCGGAAAAAAGCCGCTCATGTAGTCGGTAAAGTGGGCTTTGTCCTGATGCGACGGGTCTTTTTTCAGACGACCTTTGTGAATGACCCAAACGATGCCGGTGAATACGACAAATATCAGCAATACGGCGGTAAAGCTCATGTAAAAAGACAGGATGCCGAAAACGCCGATCATGCACAAAAGGTAAGCCCATTGCAGGCCGGAGCTCCATTCTCCGTTTTCCTGACGTTCTTTGCTGCTTATGAAATAAAGGAAAATGCCGATAACGATGGCGGCAATCGCGCCGTAGATTAAATTTGTGCTCATTATTTGTCGCTCACTTGCAGAATCGCCAAGAACGCGCTTTGCGGGATTTCCACGTTGCCCACTTGTTTCATGCGGCGTTTGCCTGCTTTTTGTTTTTCGAGAAGTTTTTTCTTACGGGTAATGTCGCCGCCGTAACATTTCGCCAAAACGTTTTTACGCAGGGCTTTGACGTTTTCGCGGGCGATAATCTGGCTGCCGATGGCGGCTTGGACGGCGATGTCGAACATTTGGCGCGGAATCAACTCGCGCATTTTCGCTGCCAGCTCGCGGCCTCGGTGAACGGCGCTTTGACGGTGCACAATCAGGCTCAAGGCATCGACTTTTTCGCCGTTGACCATGATGTCGAGCTTAATCAAATCAGACGGTTGGAACTCTTTGAAATGGTAGTCCAGCGAGGCATAGCCGCGCGAAGTGGATTTGAGTTTGTCGAAGAAGTCCATCACGACTTCGTTCATGGGCAAATCGTAAGTCAGCATGACCTGACGGCCCATGTACTGCATATTGACCTGTACGCCGCGCTTTTGATTACACAAAGTCATGACGTTGCCGACGTATTCCTGCGGCACGAGGATGGTCGCGGTGATAATCGGCTCGAGAATGGTTTCGATGCTGCCGATGTCGGGCAGTTTGGACGGGTTTTCGACTTCGATTTTTTCTCCGCTCTTCAACACGACTTCGTAAACCACCGTCGGCGCGGTGGTAATCAAATCCATGTCGAACTCGCGTTCCAAGCGTTCCTGAACGATTTCCAAGTGCAGCAGACCCAAAAAGCCGCAGCGGAAACCGAATCCCAATGCTTGAGAAACTTCAGGCTCGAATTTCAATGAAGCATCGTTAAGCTGCAATTTTTCCAAAGCATCGCGCAAGGCTTCGTAATCGTGGCTTTCTACGGGGTAGAGACCCGCGAATACTTGGCTTTGCACCTCTTGGAAACCGGGCAGCGGCTCAGAAGCGGGGTTGGCAACCAGTGTAACCGTATCGCCGACTTTCGCCTGTCCCAATTCTTTCACGCCGGTAATCAGAAAGCCCACTTCGCCGGCTTTGAGTTCTTGTTTTTGAACCGATTTCGGCGTGAATACGCCCAGCTGCTCAACCTGCGTTTCCGCTTTGGTGCTCATAAAGCGCACTTTGTCTTTCAGCTTTATGGTGCCGTTTTTCACACGGATCAGCATGACCACGCCGACGTAGTTGTCAAACCACGAATCAACGATAACGGCTTGCAGCGGCGCGTTTTCGTCGCCGGTCGGCGCGGGGATTTTGGCAACGATTTCTTCCAAAACGTCTTCCACGCCGATGCCGCTTTTGGCGGAACATTGCACCGCGCCGACGGCATCAATGCCGATGATGTCTTCGATTTCCTGTTCCACGCGTTCGGGGTCGGCGGCGGGCAGGTCGATTTTGTTCAAAACGGGCACGACTTCTACGCCCAAATCAATCGCGGTATAGCAGTTCGCCACGGTTTGCGCTTCCACGCCTTGCGACGCGTCAACGACCAGCAGCGCGCCTTCGCAGGCCGACAGTGAGCGGGAGACTTCGTAAGAGAAGTCGACGTGTCCCGGCGTGTCAATCAGGTTGAGTTGATACACTTGTCCGTCGCGTGCTTTGTAGTTGAGCGCGGCGGTCTGCGCTTTGATGGTGATGCCGCGCTCTTTTTCGATGTCCATGGAATCGAGTACCTGCGTACTCATTTCGCGCAAATCCAAGCCGCCGCAGTATTGGATGAAGCGGTCGGCAAGCGTCGATTTGCCGTGGTCGATGTGGGCAATGATGGAGAAATTTCGGATATTTTTCATATTGTTATTTTGAAAGATAAGCAGTGATTCTGAAAAGGTCGTCTGAAAATCAAATAGACCGTTCAGACGACCTTCAGGTAAAGTGAAATAGCCTGACATTCTAGCGGAAATTTACTGTTTCCGCATGATTTTATGCGTGTTTTACAGCGACGCGACAATCTTCTCCACCATTTTTGCCGAGCTTGCGGCCGCCGTTTTCAAAAACTCTTCAAAGCTGATGTCCGCTTTTTCGTCTGCTGAGTCCGACATCGCGCGGATCACGACGAAAGGCGTGTTCAATTGGTGGCAGGCTTGCGCAATCGCCGCCGCTTCCATTTCCACCGCTTTGACTTCGGGAAAATGGCTGCGGATTTCCGCCACGCCTTCGTTGCTGTGGACAAAGCGGTCGCCGCTGACAATCAAACCTTGCTCTACCGCTGCGCCTTCAAACACTTCCGCCGCCTGTTTCGCCTTGCCGACCAAGAGGTCGTCTGAAACGAATACGGCGGGCAGTTGCGGCACTTGTCCCCAAACATAGCCGAATGCCGTTACATCGACATCATGGTGCGCGATTTCTGTGCCGACCACGACGTCGCCGACTTTCAAACCTTTGCCCAAGCCGCCCGCGCTGCCGGTATTGATGACGCAGTCCGGCGCGAATTGATGGATAACCCAAGCTGTTGAAACTGCCGCGTTGACCTTGCCGATGCCGCTCAATACCAACACTATGCGTTTACCCGCCATTTCGCCTTCGTAGGCGGTAAACTTACCGAAAGACACGCTTTTGACATGATCCATTGCTTCGCGCAAAAGCTCGATTTCCTGTTCCATCGCGCCGATGACCGCTACTGTTTGTACAGACATTTTTTACCTTTCCATGAAATTGTGGGCGGTATTATAACAGCAGCGGCGGCATTCCATACCCGTATTGAATCCGCCATATTGCCCGCCTGTCTTATTATCCGATACGGTAATCGTGCCATTTTTATGTATCATGATTTATTTGATATAATCCATTTCAATAAAATAACCACCGAAATTATCCAATATCATGATGACCAACCCTCCCAGCGCAAAAGACGAATTGTTCACTTGGCTGCGCCATATGAACAAATACAAAGGCTCCGACCTTTTTATCACTACCAATTTTCCGCCTGCTATGAAAGTGGACGGCAAAATTACGCCGATTACCGACGAGCCGCTGACCTCCGAAAAATGTATGGAAATCGCTTTTTCGATTATGTCCACCAAACAAATCGAAGAGTTTTCCTCCACCAACGAATGCAACTTCGCCATCAGCCTGCCCGACACCAGTCGCTTCCGCGTCAATGCCATGGTGCAGCGCGGCGCGACGGCGTTGGTGTTCCGCTCCATTACCAGCAAAATCCCGAATTTCGACAGCCTCAATCTGCCGCCCGTCTTGAAAGACGTGGTGATGAAAAAACGCGGCCTCGTGATTTTCGTCGGCGGTACCGGCTCGGGCAAATCCACCTCGCTCGCCGCGATGGTTGACCACCGCAACGAAAATTGCCAAGACCACATCATCACCATCGAAGACCCGATTGAGTTCGTCCATCAACACAAAAAAAGCATCATTACCCAGCGCGAAGTCGGCGTGGATACCGAAAACTGGTTTGCCGCGCTGAAAAACACTCTGCGTCAGGCGCCCGACGTTATCCTGATCGGCGAGATTCGCGACCGCGAAACCATGGACTACGCCTTGGCGTTCGCCGAAACAGGCCACCTCTGTCTCGCCACGTTGCACGCCAACAACTCCAACCAGGCACTCGACCGCATCATCAACTTCTTCCCAGAAGAGCGCCGCACCCAGCTTTTGACCGACTTGTCGCTCAACCTGCAAGCCTTCATCTCGCAACGCCTGATTCCCCGCGAAGGCGGCAAGGGCCGCGTAGCCGCAGTGGAAATCCTGCTCAATTCGCCGATCATTTCCGAGATGATTCAAAAAGGCGAAATCCACGGCATCAAAGAAATGATGAAAAAATCGACCGCCATGGGCATGCAAACCTTCGACCAAGCGCTCTACGAGTTGTATGAACGCGGCGACATCAGCTTCCAAGACGCCATTAAAAATGCCGACTCCGCCCACGACCTGCGTTTGGACATCCAACTGCGCAGCCGCCGCGCCCAAAACGCCGGCCCAGATTTGGAACTGATTTAAAAGTTGTCGAAATGAGCAAAGGTCGTCTGAAAACTACTTTTCAGACGACCTTTTAAACAACTAATTAAATTACATAGTTCACAGCATAACGGCTTTCATAGGACATTAGGTTCCTAACCATATCAAACAGCTTTAACTAATTCCGCCAACAGAATTATAGGTGTATTTTCTACACAGCCCTATCGGTATTGTGTAGGTGTAGGAAATCGTTGCGTTGTTTTCACTCATATGCTTATCAGGGTCTTTTACCGATGGGAACAGATAATGGCTATGTCCTGTCAGTTCCTTCAGTTCTGCCGAAAGCTCAAGCGTCCAATCAGCAAGGGGGACGATATGCGGGGCTTTCATCTTCATCTTGGCGGCGGGTATGCTCCACTCTGCCCTATCTAAATCAAATTCCGCCCATTCCGCCACCCTAAGCTCTCCATTTCTGACAAAGGTCAGCATGAGTAACTGCATGGCTATTTTTGTTTGCTGTTCGGCTTGTTCCAACATCAAACGGCGGTAAAACTCGGTCAGCTCGGATTGCGGTAATGCGGGCTGATGTTTCTGCTTTGGGGCTTTGATTAAACCTACCAAAGGAACAGCAGGGTTGTTCTCTGCCCTCTCCGTCCGTATCGCATAAGTGAAAACAGCCTTGATACGCTGCAATATCCGCGCCCTGTCGTTTCAAGTGCTCCCCTTGCTGCCACCGCTTCAATCACTTCTTTTACCTGGCTGACTTTGATTTCACTGACAGGCAACGGGCGGCGTGATTGCCTGTCAATCCTGTTTCACGGTGTTTATGCCACTCGGCGGCAATGTTCCGAAAGGTATTACTGACAGCGGCTTGCCGTTCACGCTTTTCCTGTTGGGGTCTTGCCCCGATGCAAGCAAGCGGCGGGCGTTTTCGGCGGTTTGGCGGGCTTCTGCCAGTGATACGGTCGGATATTTGCCGATTGAAAGCGTTTTACGTTTGCCGTTATGCGAAAAGTCAAACCGCCATAACTTCCCGCCGCTCGTATTGATATACAGATACAAGCCCTTGCCGTCATTCAGCTTAAACGGTTTTTCGGCGGGCTTGGCGTTTTTGATTTGTCGGTCATTCAGCGGCATAGTGGGGGTATGTTTTAGGGGGTATTTCAGATACCCCGAATCATACCCCCTGATTTTGGTTGATTCAATTAAGCTGAATTAGACGGAATTATACAATCGGGAAGAAGATAATAGGATAGCAATCAGTCTGAAAGCCTTGTATTTATTGAGATTGGTTGATGGCATTAGACGGGATTAAACGAAAAAAAAACGCCTAGAATTTCTAAGCGTTTTTGTGTGTTGGTGCCGACAGCGAGATTTGAACTCGCACAGCCTACGGCCACTACCCCCTCAAGATAGCGTGTCTACCAATTTCACCATGTCGGCATTTGAAAAACTGTTATTTCTGCTGCTGAGGAGCGGGTGCAGCAGGTGCGGGTTGGTTTTCAGCAGGAGCGGCGGGCTTAGGTGCCTGCTTGGTTTGTTGTACGTTGCTGAAGTCCAAGCCGTGTTTGTTTGTATGGGTATGGATATAAACCATTGCCATGCAGGTTGCGAAGAAGAAAGTCGCTGCGATGGCGGTTGCGCGGCTCAGGAAGTTTGCGTTGCCTGCGGAACCGAATACGCCCTGCGCGCTGCCGCTGCCTGACCCGAAGGTCGCGCCTGCGTCCGCGCCTTTGCCGTGTTGCAGCAATACTAACACAACCACCGACAAAGCGGAAATAATATTAATAATCCAGATAAGGGTTTTAAAGGCTTCCATATGTTTTCTACGAGGCTTGCGCTGCGTTGATGATGGCGGTAAATGAGTCATACGATAATGACGCGCCGCCAACCAATGCGCCGTCTACATGAGGTACTGCGAAGATGTCGGCTGCATTGTCTGCTTTCACACTTCCGCCGTAAAGAACGCGGATTTTAACATCGCTTCCGCACAAAGACAAGATTTCTTTGTAGATGAATGCGTGCATGTCGGCAATTTGTTCTACGGTGGCGACTTTGCCGGTGCCGATTGCCCATACCGGCTCGTAGGCGACGGCGATGTTTTTGGTGTTCAGTCCATGCAATACGGAGAGTTGGTGGGCGATGACTTCGTGTTCTTTGCCGGCTTCGCGCTCTTCAAGGCTTTCGCCGACGCACAATAGGGGAATGAGGCCTACGTTGAGGACGTTTTCCATTTTGCGGCGTTGGATTTCGTTTTTCTCGCCGAAATAGAGGCTTCGTTCGGAGTGTCCGATGAGGACGATGTCTGTGCCGATGTCGGCAAGCATTTCTGCGGAAACTTCGCCTGTGTAGGCGCCGTTGTTGGGGAAGCGGCTGACGTCTTGGGCGCAGGTAAGGATGCGGTTGTTGAGGACAATCTGCATGGCGTTGTGCAGTTGCAACAGGTAAACGGTCGGGGCGGCGAGGCCGATGAGGACGCGTTCGGCGGTGGGCATGATGCGGAAGCGGTGCATGAGTGCGTTGTTGTTTTGGAGTCGGCCGTTCATTTTCCAGTTGCCGATGACCCATTTTTGATCCCACATTCCGATTTGGTGATGCATCTTTTTTGCTCCGTGTTGTGTTTCTTTGGCTGTACGCTGCGTGTAGCGCGATGTAACGTGAAGTTTAGTGGATATGCGACGGGTTCGCAACTTGAAACGGGCGGAATGTTTGGATACGGGATGGCTGCTTGGGGTCGTCTGAAATGCTGTTTCAGACGACCTGTTCTATAATAACTGCTTGATATACACATATATAGGACATGGCTATGCACGCGCTTCATTTTTCTGCATCGGACAAGGCCGCGCTTTATCGGGAGGTGTTGCCGCAGATTGAGTCTGTGGTGGCGGACGAGACAGATTGGGTGGCGAATTTGGCGAACACCGCGGCGGTTTTGAAGGAGGCGTTCGGCTGGTTTTGGGTGGGTTTTTATTTGGTTGATACGCGCACGGACGAATTGGTTTTGGCGCCGTTTCAGGGACCTTTGGCGTGTACGCGGATTCCGTTCGGGCGCGGGGTGTGCGGTCAGGCTTGGGCGAAGGGCGAGACGATGGTCGTTAAGGATGTCAATGCGCATCCCGACCATATTGCCTGCTCGTCTTTGTCGCGCTCGGAAATTGTGGTTCCGCTGTTTTCAGACGACCGCTGTATCGGCGTGTTGGATGTGGACAGCGAGCATTTGGCGCAGTTTGATGAGACGGATGCTTTGTATTTGGGCGAACTGGCGAAGATTTTAGAGAGGCGGTTTAAGGCTTCGCGTCAGGCGGCTTGAGACTGAAAAAAACAGGCAGGCGGCGCGCGTTGAAGTTGGCGCGGCGGGAGTGTGGTTTTATAATGTCTGCCATTGCTAAAACAATTATTTAACGGAGCACAAAATGGATTTTGAAAAAGCGCGGTTCAACATGGTCGAGCAGCAAATCCGTCCGTGGGATGTATTGGATTTTGACGTTTTGGACGCTTTGGAGGAGATTCCGCGCGAGCGTTTCGTGAACGAGTCCTTGCAGGGCTTGGCGTATGCCGACATGGAGCTGCCGCTTGCCAACGGTCATAAGATGCTTGAGCCGAAAGTCGTGGCGCGGTTGGCGCAGGGTTTGAAACTGACCAAAAGCGATACGGTTTTGGAAATCGGCACGGGTTCGGGCTATGCGACCGCACTCTTGGCGAAACTGGCGGGCAAAGTGGTTTCAGACGACCTCGATGCCGAACAGCAAGACCGCGCCAAAGCAGTGTTGGATAACTTGGCTTTGAATAATATCGATTATGTGCAAAACAACGGATTGACCGAACCTTCCGCGGGTGCGCCGTTTGATGCGGTTTACGTCGGCGGCGCGGTGGACCGCGTGCCTGAAGTATTGAAAGAACAGCTGAAAGACGGCGGCCGCATGGCAGTCATCGTCGGTCGTCAGCCGGTACAACGTGCGCTGCTGATTACGCGCAAGGGCGGCCAATTTGAAGAAAAAGTCCTGTTCGATACGCTGGTCGCGCATTTGGACGATAAAGAAAACCGTCCTTTCGGCGATTTCGATTTTTAATCTTTTTTGAACTCAAAGGTCGTCTGAAAACCAGCCGGACATGGCGAAACGTTTTCAGACGACCTTTCATCGTTTCCATCATTTCACACACACAACATCATGACGATTCCACAACTCACCCCGTTGCAACTGCAACAATGGCGGCAAGAAGGTCGCGCGTTCCATCTGCTGGACGTGCGCACCGACGAAGAAACCGCCGTCTGCGCTCTGCCTGACGCCATCCATATCCCGATGAACCTGATTCCGCTGCGCCAAAACGAGCTGCCCGACGACGATTTGCCGATTGTGGTTTACTGCCACCACGGCATCCGCAGCCTGCATACGGCGATGTATCTGGCGGACGCGGGTTTTGAAAATCTGTTTAACCTGCAAGGCGGGATTGATGCTTGGGCTTTGCAGGTGGATGGAGCGATGGCGAGATATTGATAACGCCAAAAGGTCGTCTGAAAACCTTGATTCGGTTTTTCAGACGACCTTCTTTCATATTCCCGCTTCAATAATGCGGCGGAATTTCATCACGCAGGCTGTAAGGTTCGCGCTCTCCGTTTGCGCCTTTGTCTTGCATTTTCTGATAAAGCAGCCTCAACTGCGCCTGCTGCAAATCCAGCGTCTGCTGCATTTTCGCCACCGTATCGTTCAGGCTGCCGATTAAGTCTTCCTGAAGTGCGGTTTGGATTTCCAGCTCGGTGATGCGGTGTTCCAATTCGTCCATTTCACTCATTTACAGCACCATCGCGGCAATCCAGCCGGCAATCATCAGCGGGATATTGTAGTGGATAAAGGTTGGGATGACCGAGTCGCGGATGTGGTCGTGTTGTCCGTCGGCGTTCAAACCCATGGTCGGGCCGAGCGTCGAGTCGGACGCGGGCGAACCGGCGTCGCCCAATGCGCCCGCCGTACCGACGATGGCGACGGTTGCCAGCGGCGAGAAGCCGAGGCTGATACACAACGGCACATAAATCGCGGTAATAATCGGCAAGGTGGAGAAAGAAGAGCCGATACCCATGGTGACCAACAATCCGACAAACAACATGGCAAATGCCGCCATGCCTTTATTGCCGCCGAAAAGCTGCATACTGTGTTCGACCAGCGGTTTGATTTCGCCTGTCGCAGTCATGACTGCCGCAAAGCCTTGCGCCGCAATCATGATGAAACCGACCATCGCCATCATTTTGATGCCTTCGCCGAACACATCGCTGGCAGCGTCTCGGTTCATCACGCCGAGCATCATAAAGACGGCAAAACCCAGCATCGCGCCCAAAACCAGCGAATCTTCATACATCAACTGAATCGCAAAGCACACGCCGATTGCCACCGCCGCCACCAGACTGCGGTAAGCCGAAGGCTGGGGCTGTTCGGATGCTTCGCGGTTGTCTTCCGTATCGACGGTATTGGTTTGATAAATGCGTGATTTGCGGTAGTGGACAAACGCCGCCAGCAGCCCCGCCACCATACCCAGCGCAGGAATCGCCATCGCATGCATGACGCTGATGCCTTTTACGTCCATACCCGCAGATTTGATGTTGCCCAAGAGAATGTCGTTCAAGAAAATCGCGCCGAAGCCGTAAGGCAGGAACATATAAGTCGTCACCAAACCGAACGTAATCACACACGCCACCAGGCGGCGGTCGACTTTCAAACGGTTAAACACCAGCAAAAGCGGCGGAATAATCATCGGAATAAACGCGATATGGATAGGCACGACGTTTTGACTCATGATGCCCATCGCCAAAATAATCAGCAGCAGCGTCCATTTCACCGAACTTTCGCCTTTCGCGGCATCCTGACTGTTGTTGAGTTTGCGGATAATGCCGCCCGCAAGCTGCTGCGGCAGCCCCGAATAGGTAATCGCCATCGCAAACGCACCGAGCATCGCATAAGACAAAGAAATCCGCGCGCCGCCCTTCAAGCCTTCGTTAAACACGGGAATAATCCCCGACTGCGTTACATTGCCCGCTGTATCCACGACGTTTTCCAGCGGCATTCCCGCCACCAAGCCGCCGACGAACGCACCGACAGTCAGGCTCAATACGACGTGTACCCGCGACAGCGACAACACGAGCATCACGATTACTGCAATCACTACGGCATTCATGCCCTTTCTCCATTTCAGACGACCTGTCAGCCATCTATTTATATGTTAAAAGAAACATCATAACCTAACATGATTTAACACGCTAGGGCAAACCGCCTTTCAGACGACCCGCCCTACCCTGCTGCCTAAAAATAAAGGTCGTCTGAAAACAAGTGAAACAAGTTTTCAGACGACCTTGGATGGGTTTTGGGTTTTAACTACCGCGTGTGTGCGGTACGCACGCGGTTTCGGTTGGGGGAGGTCGGATTCTTGAATCCGACGGCTATTTGAGATGGCAGCGGCTTTTGTCGGATACAAGTATCCGACCTACAACTAACTAATCCTTCTTAATCGGCGGATTGGCATTAATCGGCAGCGATGAGCGGGAAACTTTGACATTTCTATAATGATTCCGCATCAAATGCTGAAACACTTCCGCCTTACGCTCTTTTCCGCTCTTTTCGTAATTCGTCCCCAAAATCACTTCATCCACAATATCGCGTATATCGGCATAAGGCAGATAGACGGATTTTGTGGCTTCGCAATATTCGATTTTGTCCGAACCGATTTGTTCGATTTTCAGCAGTCGGAACTCTTCTTCGTCACGGAAAGCAAAATCTTTAAACAGATAGCGGATATATTCTAAAGCCTTTCCGTCTTCATTTTTGATTTTATTAGAGTTTTTAATTAACTTCTTTAACGCTGCTCTAAGCTCCTTAATACGGAACTTATGCCATTTTAGATTTTTCCCAACAGGCTTTAATCGAATACCGAATTTTGGTCTTCTTGCATCGGGTAGCCATATTGTGCATTTTTCCTTAGCAATATATTCATCGGAATAAGCGATATAAGCTACCTGATAAAGCGGCAGGTTTTCATCTTCTAAACCCGCTACATCTGCCTCTATTGGCTCTTTGAAACCTTCATTCTGTTCATTTGTAAAACTTCTGAACGAAGAAGAAACATCGGGCTCTTTCAACCAATCCCCGTTTTGATTAAATACCAAACAGCACCCCGATGCTTCCACGCCGTTTTCTTTGCCATACAAACGGAACTGGTTCAAATCGTTTACACGACTGGAGAAACAGGTAAAGAAAGCATTATGGACAGGGCAGTCAGCCTTGTTTTCCAATTCTAAATCCTGCAGATTCAGCAGCTCCAACAGCCCTTCTCCTTCAGTCGGGTCATTCATGTAGGTGGAGCTGCCGATTCTCATCGGACTAACCTTGTTACTGTCAACAGGATTGTTATCATCGGCTTTATCATTAGTTTTATCGCTGACAATACCGAATAATCTTTCGCATACTGAAGGCGAAGTGTAATGAGAAAGTGGAATCGCCCCCAATTCGATAGGTGGAATATTTAAAACTGCCAGAATGGTGGAGATAGCATCAGTTAATTTACCTTCTTCATTTATAAATAGTTTTTCCTTCATTTCCTGCTTTTTCTGATTAAAATAACTTTGCCATTCTTCTTGAAGAAAATGAATTTCTCTTAAATGTTGGTGAATAATCCTATCAGCTCTATTCCTTTCTAACTCATCCTTTAATTGCGGCAAGTTATTGAGGGAAAGTAAAAAATATTTATCAGCTTTTTCAGTTAACTCTTTGACCTTAGAAGAATCTTCATCTTTAATCTTAACTGCCTGTTTGAGATAGATATAGCCGAGCCAAAATTGGGCATAGAATTGTTCTTGAAGGCTGTTTTGTTTATCTTCCAACTGTCCGGCAAGACTCAATTGCTGTTGGCGGTGTTCAACTGCCCGCCCAAATAACTGTTCCGCCTCCTTGCCTTTGGCTTTTAGCGCCTGCTCAAAATAGCAACGGCCTAACCAAAATTGGGCATTGTTTTGCTCTTGAAGGCTGTTTTGCTTATCTTCCAGCTGTTCGGCAAGACTCAATTGCTGTTGGTGGTGTTCAACTGCCTGCTCAAATAACTGTTCCGACTCCTTGCCTTTGACTTTCTTCGCCTGCTCTAAATAGCAGCGGCCTAACAAATGTTGGGCATAGATTTGTTCTTGAAGGCTGTTTTGCTTGTCTGCCAGCTGTTTGGCAAATTCCAATGATTGTTGGAAATGCTCAACTGCATTTCCAAACAACTGTTCTGATTCCTTGCCTTTGGCTGTTAGCGCCTGTTTAAAATAGCAAACGCCTAACCAAAATTGTGCATTGCTTTGTTCTTGAAGGCTGTTCTGCTTATCTTCCAGCTGTTCGGCAAGACTCAATTGCTGTTGGTGGTGTTCAACTG
>ERZ772948.278-NODE-278-length-32757-cov-4.038530_pt1 | contig 32757 bp, 27 predicted proteins | sample MGYA00511945_ERZ772948 | MGnify/ENA primary metagenome ERZ772948 (study PRJEB29015, sample SAMEA2737927) | human oral metagenome | biome: human oral; feature: human-associated habitat; material: dental | place: China | collected 2141 ... | reverse complement strand
GCACGGCGGTCAGCGTCAGGCGCGAAGGACATTCCGGCAGGCGGCGCGCGGCGGGCAGCAAGGCCAGCAGGCGGGCCAGGGCGCGCGCGCCGCCAGCGGCATCGCCTGCGGGCAGGGCCGCCAGCAAATGCCAGTGCGGCGCCTGCCCAAAGAAGCGGGCCGCGTGGGCCGGCAGGGCGGACAAGGAAACTTCGGAAGCGGATTCGGACATGGAGCGGCGGAGAAGGCAGAGAAGGCGGAAATGAACGCGGTCACTTCAAAAAAGAGAGCTGCTCGCGCTGGCTGCGCCAAGGCTTGCGGGCGATTCTGGTAGCAGCCCGCAGGCTGCCGCTTGATGAAGCGCAAGGCCTTCACGCATATACCCCACGCATATAATCGGCGGCTGTTTCAGCACACTTGGCCGCCCAGCGCAATTTTCCCGTTGTCGATCCCCGCCGCATCATCCGAAAGCCCGTCAAGGGCTTTTTTTGAATCTGGCCTGGGCGTCTGCTGTGCCCATTCAACGGAGAAAACCCAGTGCTAGCCTCCCTTCAGGCGAAATTCCCCCCAGCCCTTCTTGCGCTTGCCGACGGCACGGTGTTCACCGGCCAGGCCATTGGCGCAGCCGGCATGACCGTGGGCGAAGTGGTGTTCAACACCGCCATGACCGGTTATCAGGAAATCCTCACCGACCCCAGCTACTGCCAGCAGATCGTCACCCTGACGTATCCGCACATTGGCAATTACGGCGTGAACGCCGAAGACGTGGAAGGCGCCCGCGTGCAGGCCGCCGGTCTGGTGATCAAAGACTTGCCGCTGCTGGCCAGCAATTTCCGCAGCAGCGAAACGCTGCCGCAATACCTGGCGCGCCAGGGCACGGTTGCCATTGCAGGCCTTGACACGCGCAAGCTCACCCGCCTGCTGCGCACCCAGGGCGCGCAAAACGGCGCCGTGCTGGCGCTGGCACCCGGCGAAAGCCTGAGCGCCGAACATGCGCAAAAGGCGCTGGCCGCCGCCCGCAGCGCCCCCAGCATGGCCGGGCTGGATTTGGCCCAAAAAGTCAGCGCCGCCAAGCCCTACGGCTGGACGCAAACCGAATGGCAGCCCGGCAGCGGCTACGGCACGCAGCAAGAGCCGCAGTTCAGCGTGGTGGCCTATGACTTCGGCGTGAAATACAACATCTTGCGCATGCTGGCCGCGCGTGGCTGCAAGGTGACGGTGGTGCCCGCGCAAACGCCTGCCGCCGAAGTGCTGGCCATGAAGCCGGATGGCGTTTTCCTCTCCAACGGCCCGGGCGACCCGCAGCCGTGCGACTACGCCATTGCCGCCACGCGCGAAATCGTCGAAGCGGGCGTGCCCGCCTTTGGCATTTGCCTGGGGCACCAGCTCATGGCGCTGGCTTTTGGCGCGCGCACCTTCAAGATGAAATTTGGCCATCACGGCGCAAACCACCCTGTGAAAGACCTGCAAACGGGCCGCGTGATCATCACCAGCCAAAACCACGGCTTCGCAGTGGATGCCGCCACGCTGCCCGCCAATTTGCGCGCCACCCACATCAGCCTGTTTGACGGCACTTTGCAGGGGCTGGAGCGCACCGACCGGCCCGCTTTCTGCTTTCAGGGCCACCCCGAAGCCTCGCCCGGCCCGCACGACTGCGCCTATTTGTTTGACCGCTTCACGGCCAGCATGCGGCAGGCGCGCCAGGCGGCGGCCTGAACGCCCGGTTTTCATCCACCATCCAAGGGAGTCACAACAACATGAAGCTCTACCCCTTCCCCCAGGCCCCGCTTGAAAAAGCCATTGCCAAGCGCATGCTCACGCTGCCTTCGCCCCACAAGGAATGGTTTTCCGAACGCTGGGCGCAAAAGCCCTACAAAAAGTCCTTCATCGAGCACAAGGCCATGCCCCTGATCACCTTGCTGGCCAAAGGCAAGAGCTGGACGGACGAGGAATTCAACGCCGAGCTGGCCGCCTGGACGGTGAAGTTCTACGAAGCCGAAGCCCAGGTGCTGCGCCCGCTGGTGGAAGGCGACGGTCTGCTGCAACTGATGCAGAAAAACATGCCCGCCGAACGCGCCAAGGCGCTGCTGGAAAAGCTCACGCGCGATTTGCACGAGTAACGCGGACAAGCGCAAAGGGTGCTGCGGCGGCGCTGCGGCGCCCTTTGCTTTGCCTGCCGCGGACATCTCGCCAGGAACAGCTCGCCACAAACGCCTTGCCACGGATGCGCGGCCCCGCTGCCGGAAACCCAACACGACCCAGCCCACTTCTATCAAATGCCCAAAAGAACCGACCTCAAAAGCATCCTCATCATCGGCGCAGGCCCCATCGTCATCGGGCAGGCGTGCGAGTTCGACTACTCCGGCGTGCAGGCGTGCAAGGCGCTGCGCGAGGAAGGCTACCGCGTCATCCTCATCAACAGCAACCCCGCCACCATCATGACCGACCCGGCCACGGCCGATGTGACCTACATCGAGCCGATTACCTGGCAGACGGTGGAAAAAATCATCGACAAGGAGCGCCCCGACGCCATCCTGCCCACGATGGGCGGGCAAACGGCGCTCAACTGCGCGCTGGATTTGTGGCGCAACGGCGTGCTGCACAAATACAAGTGCGAGCTGATCGGCGCCACGCCCGAGGCCATCGACAAGGCCGAAGACCGCCTGAAGTTCAAGGACGCCATGACGCGCATCGGCCTTGAATCGGCGCGCAGCGGCATCGCCCACAGCATGGCCGAAGCGTGGGAAGTGCAAAAAAGCGTGGGCTTTCCCACCATCATCCGCCCCAGCTTCACGCTGGGCGGCACGGGCGGCGGCGTGGCCTACAACCCCGAAGAGTTTGAAACCATCGCCAAACGCGGGCTGGAAGCCTCGCCCACCAGCGAGCTGCTCATTGAAGAGTCGCTGCTGGGCTGGAAAGAGTTCGAGATGGAAGTGGTGCGCGACAAGGCGGACAACTGCATCATCATCTGCTCCATCGAAAACCTTGACCCGATGGGCGTGCACACCGGCGACAGCATCACCGTCGCCCCCGCGCAAACGCTCACCGACAAGGAATACCAGCGCATGCGCGACGCCAGCATTGCCGTGCTGCGCGAAATCGGCGTGGACACGGGCGGCTCCAACGTGCAGTTCGCCCTCAATCCCAAAGACGGCCGCATGATCGTCATCGAGATGAACCCGCGCGTCTCGCGCTCTTCGGCGCTGGCCTCCAAAGCCACGGGCTTTCCCATCGCCAAAGTCGCCGCCAAGCTGGCCGTGGGCTACACGCTCGACGAGCTGAAAAACGAAATCACCGGCGGCGCCACGCCCGCCAGCTTCGAGCCGGCGATCGACTACGTCGTCACCAAAATCCCGCGCTTTGCCTTCGAGAAATTCCTGCAGGCCGACCGCCACCTGACCACGCAAATGAAAAGCGTGGGCGAAGTCATGGCCATTGGCCGCACCTTCCAGGAGTCTTTCCAGAAAGCCCTGCGCGGCCTGGAAGTGGGCGTGGACGGCATGAACGAAAAAACCAAAGACCGCGAAACGCTGGAAAAAGAGCTGGGCGAACCCGGCCCGGAGCGCATCTGGTTCGTGGGCGATGCCTTCGCCGCTGGCTGGACGCTGGACGAAGTGCACCAGCTCACCAAAATCGACAAATGGTTCCTCGTGCAAATCGAGCAAATCGTGCGCATCGAGCTGGACATCGACCGCCTCGTGGCCGAAAAAGGCCAGGCCGCCCTCGCCTCGCTGGACGCCGCCGCCATGCGCGCCCTCAAGCAAAAAGGCTTTTCCGACCGGCGCCTGGCCAAGCTCCTGCACTCGGATGAGCACGCCGTGCGCGCGCGCCGCCACGCGCTGGGCGTGCGCCCCGTCTACAAGCGCGTGGACACCTGCGCCGCCGAATTCGCCACCCACACGGCCTACCTGTATTCCACCTACGAAGAAGAATGCGAGGCCGAACCCACCAGCCGCAAAAAAATCATGGTTCTCGGCGGCGGCCCCAACCGCATTGGCCAGGGCATTGAATTCGACTACTGCTGCGTGCATGCCGCGCTGGCCATGCGCGAAGACGGCTACGAGACCATCATGGTCAACTGCAACCCCGAAACCGTCTCCACCGACTACGACACCTCGGACCGCCTCTACTTCGAGCCGCTCACGCTCGAAGACGTGCTGGAAATCGTGAACAAGGAAAAACCCGCCGGCGTCATCGTGCAATACGGCGGACAAACCCCGCTCAAACTGGCGCTGGGCCTGGAAAAAGCGGGCGTGCCCATCATCGGCACCACGCCCGACATGATCGACGCCGCCGAAGACCGCGAGCGCTTCCAGCAACTGCTCCAGCAGCTCGGCCTGCGCCAGCCCTCCAACGCCACCGCCCGCACCGAAAGCGAAGCGCTGGAAAAAGCCGACGCCCTGGGCTACCCGCTCGTCGTGCGCCCCAGCTACGTGCTGGGCGGCCGCGCCATGGAAATCGTCTATGAACAGCGCGACCTGGAGCGCTACATGCGCGAAGCCGTCAAAGTCAGCAACGACTCGCCCGTGCTGCTCGACCGCTTCCTCTCCGACGCCATCGAATGCGACGTGGACGCCGTGCGAGACGCCGCCGGCCAGGTGCTCATCGGCGGCGTCATGGAACACATCGAACAAGCCGGCGTGCACTCCGGCGACTCCGCCTGCTCGCTGCCGCCCTACTACCTGAGCGCCGCCACCGTGGAAGAACTCAAGCGCCAGACCCGCGCCATGGCCCAGGCCCTGCATGTGGTCGGCCTGATGAACGTGCAATTTGCCATCCAGCAGCAAAAAACCGAAGACGGCAGCCTGCGCGACGTCATCTACGTGCTCGAAGTCAACCCCCGCGCCAGCCGCACCGTGCCCTTTGTCAGCAAAGCCACCGGCGTCTCCCTGGCCAAAGTGGCCGCCCGCTGCATGGCCGGACAAAGCCTGGCGCAGCAGGGCCTGACGCGCGAAATCACGCCGCCCTACTTCAGCGTCAAGGAAGCCGTCTTCCCCTTCGCCAAATTCCCCGGCGTCGATCCCATCCTCGGCCCCGAAATGAAATCCACCGGCGAAGTCATGGGCGTGGGCAAAACCTTCGGCGAAGCCTACGTCAAGGCCCAAATCGGCGCGGGCGAACGCCTGCCGCGCGCGCACGGCGAGCAGGGCGCGCAAGCAAGCGCCCCCGGCAAAGTCTTCCTCACCGTCAAAAACCACGACAAACCGCAAGCCGTGCAAATCGCCCGCGCCCTGCACGAAATGGGCTTTGCCCTCATTGCCACGCGCGGCACCGCCGCCGCCATTGAAGCCGCTGGCCTGCCCTGCGAAACCGTGAACAAGGTGACCGAAGGCCGCCCGCACGTCGTCGATGCCATCAAAAACGGCGAAATCGTCATGGTCATCAACACCGTGGAAGAGCGCCGCAACGCCATTGCCGACAGCCGCGCCATCCGCACCAGCGCCTTGCAGGCGCGCCTGACCACCTTCACCACCATCGCCGGCGCCGAAGCCGTGGTCGAAGGCATGAAATTCATGGACAAGCTCGGCGTCATCTCCGTGCAGGAAATGCACGCGCAACTGGCCTGAGCCGCGCCATCTCCTCCCGCACACAAGGGCTGCTGGCCGCAAGGCCGCAGCCCTTTTTTGCTCTGTAATAAATAGCATGAGGTCCTAGTGAAACCTGCGCGGAACGGCTTTTTAACCCATCAAATTTGCTCCTGTTTTTGCTTCGTTCTGGCTGACGGTGCGAGCGCTGCTGAACCCGCCTTTGGGCGGCTGGCGCCTGCTGCCTCTGTAACATTCGTTTCTTTGACTGCCGTCTCGCGCGCCTTGCCATGACCTCGCCCACGCCTTCTTCTTCTGCCGCCCTTTCCGCCCCTTTGCCCGCGCTGGAGCGCATCCGCGCCGATGTGCAGGCCATGCACGCCTACCTGGTTCAGTCTTCCGAAGGGCTGCTGAAGCTGGACGCCATGGAAAACCCCTACGGCTTGCCGCCCGACTTGCAGCAGGCGCTGGGCGAGCGGCTGGGGCGCGTGGCCATCAACCGTTATCCGGGCACGCGCTTCAATGACCTGAAAGCGGCCCTGGCCCGCCACGCGCGACTGCCTGAGGGCTGGGCGCTGATGCTGGGCAATGGTTCGGACGAGCTGATCACCCTGCTGGCGCTGTGCTGCTCGCGGCAGGACGGCGAGCAGCCTGCCGCCATGCTGGCGCCCATGCCCAGCTTCGTGATGTACCCGCTGGCGGCGCACCTGCATCACATGGACTTTCACGCCGTGCCGCTGCGGCCCGACTTTCAGTTGGATGAAGCGGCCATGCTCGCCGCCATTGAATCGCTGCGCCCCGCGCTGCTGTGGCTGTCGCACCCCAACAACCCCACAGGCACGCTGTGGGACGAGGCAGCGATGGCCCGCCTGATCGAGGCGCAGGGCCGCGCAGGCGGCATTGCAGTCATTGACGAGGCGTACCAGCCCTTTGCCGCGCGCACCTGGCTGGACGCCGCGCGCCAGCGCCCCGCCGAGCACGCCCATGTGCTGGTGATGCGCACCTTGAGCAAATTCGGCCTGGCCGGCGTTCGCGTGGGCTATCTGATGGGCGATGAGCGCCTGATCAGCCAGATTGACAAAGCCCGCCCGCCCTACAACCTGGGCAGCCTGAACATTGAGTGCGCGCTCTTCGCGCTGGAGCACGCCAGCGTGTTTGACGAGCAGGCCCGGCTGATTCGCCAGGAGCGCGAGCGCCTGCAAGCCAGCCTGCACCGGCTGCCCGGCACGCGCCCTTACCCCAGTGAGGGCAACATGGTGCTGCTGCGCGTGGCTCCTGAGGGCGCGCCCGCCAGCGAGGCCGCCGCCTTCGCCCGCTGCGTGTTCGAGGGCATGAAGGCGCGCGGCGTGCTGGTGCGCGATGTATCAGCCATGCACCCCATGCTGGCGGGCTGCCTGCGCCTGACGGTGGGCAGCGCCAGCGACAACGCGCGGATGCTCGCTGCCCTCACGGCCGCGCTGGCTGACGCCCTGAATGCGGCCATCCAGCCTGCCTGAATGAATGCAAAACTGAATGAAAGCGCGGCAGGATCGTCAACATGCCATCAAGCAGGCAATATCTCGACTTTGTGCTGGACCAATTATCGGAAGCCGAAGGCATCAGCCACCGGGCCATGATGGGAGAGTACATTATTTACTGCCGGGGAAAGGTTATCGGCGGCATTTACGATAACCGGTTTCTCGTCAAGCCGATGAAATCGGCGCAATCGCTCATGCCCAATGCGCCGCGCGAAATACCTTACCCGGGCGCAAAAGCCATGCTGCTGGTGCAGGAGCTTGAGAACCGGCCCTTTCTGGCCCGGCTGGCGGCCGCCCTGCATGATGAATTGCCTGCGCCCAAGGCAAAATCCAAAAAGAAAACCGCCTGCCGCTGAAAACGCAAGCCCGTCAAAATAAATTTCCGCCTGAATATTTTGACCGGCATTTTTCAATAATCTGAATCACGATGAGATCATGAATACTGCCCGCACCGCCGAAATCGCCCGCCACACCGCCGAAACCCGCATTACTGTGCGCCTGAATCTGGACGGCGCAGGCCGCGCCAGGCTGGCCACCGGCATCGGCTTTTTTGATCACATGCTTGATCAAATCGCCCGCCACGGCCTGATTGATCTGGACGTGGACTGCGCGGGTGATTTGCACATTGACGGCCACCACACCGTGGAAGACGTGGGCATCGCCATCGGCCAGGCGCTCAAGGCCGCCGTGGGCGACAAGCGCGGCATTGCCCGCTACGGCCATGCCTACGTGCCGCTGGACGAAGCCTTGAGCCGCGTAGTCATCGACCTTTCAGGCCGCCCTGGTCTTTTCGTCCACCTGCCGCTCACCAGTGCCATGGTGGGCCAGTTCGACACGCAGCTGGTGCGCGAGTTTTTCCAGGCCCTGGCCAATCACGCCTTCATCACCCTGCACATCGACAACCTGCGCGGCGACAACGCCCACCACCAGATCGAAACCGTGTTCAAGGCTTTTGGCCGCGCCCTGCGCATGGCCGTGGCCCCCGACCCTCGCGCGGCAGGCAGCGTGCCCTCCACCAAAGGCAGCCTGTGAGGCCAGCCTTGCGCGCGGCCGCCTGGCTTCCGCCTTGCCATTCTGGTCCTCCGCCTTTTCTCCTTGAGGTCAAATTGAAAAACTCACCCTCCACAAAAGAAAACCAGCGGGAAAGCAAGAAACCGGTGGGGGAGCGCTTTCCTTCCAATAGCGACTCCATTGGAATTGAACTGGTAGGCATGGCTTACAAGGCAAAAAGTCATAAGGAAGCTAGCAATCCGGATGGCAGCTTCAATTTTTCAGTGACTACAGAGGAAGGAAAGATTCTGGAATATAAAAACCTGTCGGCTGAAGTTGCCAGTCAGATGCGGGATGAAATCGAAAAAATAAATCTATAGATAAATATCTCTTGTTTGAGTAGGTCACAGACAAGCAAAATGAATCCATCCAGTGGCTGATACAGCAGCTTTGCAGCGAATATTCAGTACTAGAATCGGAAGTCTTTGCTCATCCGACGGCTTCTTATAAAACCGGTTCGGAAGCGTTGACTGCCCAGTGGAAATAAGTTATGAATTTTAAGTGGCTTGTTTGCTTGCCTGCCATTTTGGCTTTTGGTGCCATATCTTCAGCCCGACAAACATCTTCCCCTGATTCCTGTGAGGAAAGCATGGAAGACGATTTTGCAGAAGACACGGTTCTACTGTGTCCGTCGCCATTGCCGCCGGTCAAAGCCATTCATGTTGAAGGCAGCCGCGGTGATGGAAAAAAAGCGCGGGAACCGGATTGCAACACATTCCAGCCGGATGTCGCCACAATACGGCGCTATTTCGCAAAAGCGCGACAAATCAGCGAGCGGGATTGGATGCATAAGCTAACTTGGGTTACGTGTGGTGCATCTGGCTCAATGACGTTGGAAGATGGGCGCAAGGCACGCTGGGGCATTAGTCCTACCCGCTCGGCCAGAATTGTGATTGAAGGGCAGCCGCTACAGGTTTTTTACCTCTATTGCCCAGAAGTGGATTGCGATTTTCCGCCTTTCTGATAGCAAGCGCTATTTCAACAATTGCCTTCATGCGCAGTGCATGAAGGCAATTTGTTTTGGAGACGATGACACGCATAAGCCCCAATGCCCCGCCAGAAATCCGCGCAATGAATATTCAATACCAGAATCGGAAGTCTTCGCTCATCCAACAGTTTCCCGCAAAACAGGTTCGGAAGCGCTGACAGCTCGATGGAGATAAACCGTCATGAATTTCAAATGGCTAGTCTGCCTGCCTTTCATTCTGACGTCTGGCGTCATGTCTTTGGCCCAAGAGATGCCTGTTCATGATGCCTGCGTGGATATATTGGAAGAGGATTTCGCAGACGATACGATCACGCTATGTCCCTCATTATTGCCGCCCATCAAGACCATTCACGTGGAAGGCAGCAGTGGCGATGCAAAAGCGCAAGAGCCAGACTGCAATACATTCAGGCCAGATGCCGCCACAGTGCGGCGCTATTTCTCAAAAGCGCAGCAAATCAGCAAACGAGACTGGATGCATAAGCTCACTTGGATTACATGCGAGGCTTCTGGCTCAATGACGCTGCAAGATGGACGCAAAGCGCGCTGGGGCCTTAGCCCCAACCGCTCGGCCCTCGTCAGTATTGAAGAAGAGCCATACCAGAAATTCTTCTTCTTTTGCTCGAAAGCGGATTGCGGTTTCCCGCCATTCTGGTAACAAGCGGCCATTTCAACAATCGCCTTCATGTGGTGCGTGAAGGCGATTTTTATTGGGATAATGGGGCCAAAATTTGCATATACAGACCATGCAGATTGACTTCTCTTTTTGATGTGCCATGACCTCTACTTCCGTCGCTATTGTTGATTACGGCATGGGCAATCTGCGCTCCGTGGCGCAAGCCGTGCTGCATGCCGCACAGGGCCTGCCCGTGAGCGTGGCCGTTACCAGCCAGCCGCAGGCCGTGCGCGATGCCGCGCGCCTCATCCTTCCCGGCCAGGGCGCCATGGGCGACTGCATGGCCGCCTTGCGAGCCAGCGGCTTGCAAGAAGCCGTGCTGCAAGCTGCTGCCAGCAAACCGCTTCTGGGCATTTGCGTGGGCATGCAAATGCTGTTGGAGCACAGTGCCGAGGGCCACACCGCCGCTGGCACGCCGGGGCTGGCACTGCTGCCGGGTGAAGTGCTGAAATTCGACTTCGCGGGCCGCCGCGCGCCTGACGGCAGCGCCTACAAAGTGCCGCAGATGGGCTGGAACCGCGTGCGCCCCTGCACGCATTCAGGCATCCGGCACCCGCTTTGGGAAGGCGTGTGCAACCTGCCCGTGCCGGGCGAAGGCAGGGCCGCCGGGGCCGAAGAAGCGGATGGCGGCGAGCCGTGGTTCTACTTCGTTCACAGCTACTACGCCTGCTGCGCCCGCGCCGAAGACGTAGCGGGCCAGACCGAATATGGCGGCCTGCGCTTTGCCAGCGCCATCGCGCGCGGCAACCTGTTCGCCACGCAGTTCCACCCCGAAAAAAGCGCGGAACAGGGCTTGCGCCTGTTTCGCAATTTCCTGCGCTGGAATCCGTGAAGGCCGCAAGGGCGGCGCTCATTCAGCAGCGCGCCCGGAAAACGGGTGAGTAAATGACTGCGCTTGCCCGCATTGCGCAGGGCATCTTGCGCCTTTCAGCATCCACATTCAGCGGGCCTGTGGAGCCGAGACTGCCAAGAATAAACACTGGTTTCTTCAGGTGTTTTTTTAGGTTTGCAGTGATGCTTCCTTGATTTTTTGAATAGACTGCGGATTTTCGGGTCATAGGCATATCTTTGCAGGATTCTCCAAATAAGCAGACAAACTTTCCGGCCTGAAATCAGCAGAAATATTCAGAAAATATCCATGAAGTATTCCGGCTTGGTATTTCATGGGGCGGCAACGCCCGCCGCACCCATGACCGGGCCAGCCCTGAACGGCCAGATGCGCACCCCCAGTGCCAGCTGCGATAAAGTCGCCGCCGCCATTGGAGGCCAAGACGGCCGCGCCAATGGCAGGCAAAACCGGTGGCGGCGGCCTGCGCCGAAATTCGTGAAAGTGCAGACGCCCATTCAACGCCTTATTCGCTTTCATTCACCCCGTTCATTCAACCCGCTCAGGAGATTCAACATGGAAAACAATGCGCTCATTCAATACGGCTCCACGCAAGACAGCCGCACTTTCCACGCCGTGCGCCAAACCGAGCAAATCTGCGCATGGACGGTGCTGGGCATTGGCGGCTTTTTGCTGCTCGTGCTCATTGCCAATGTGCTCAGCTCGTTTTTCAAACATGGCATGGGCGAGGCCATTTTGGCGCTGCTGCTTGTGGGCGTGGTGCTGTGCCTGGTCTTTGTGGGCGTCACCAAGCTGCTGGAGCTGCTGGTTTTCAAGCCCTGGAAGGCCGTGCGCTACAGCGCCTGCGCCAAGCGCATGGCCGCCGAGGCGCAGCAAAACGGCCTGCGCCCTGTGGCCGCCCATCAGTGGACGTGGCCGCAGCCCGGCGTGCTGGCGCTGGACAGGCAGAACAACGCGCTGTTCGCCTGTGTCTGGGGCAACGGCTACGAGCGCTTGCTGCTTTCGCCGCGCGAAGTCATTGGCGTGAAGGTGGAGCGAGAGTCTGAAATCCATACCGATACGAAGCATGGCGGCAGCTTCGCCATCTTTTCCTCCGGCGGCTGGGGCTACCAGTTCGGCAGCCGCTCCAAGTCCAAGTCCGTCACCATTGAGCGCGCTTTTCTGGAGATTCACTACCAGCGCGAAGGCGCGGCCGCGCCCGGGTGGGTGGCCGTTCCTTATGGCGAGGAGCGCCGCGAAGCCGATTCAATGGCCGTGGCCATCCAGCAATGGCAGCGGCAGTAAGCCAGGCTGCCGGCCTTGGCGCGTTTCTTGCAGGAAAACACTCATTGCGCCCGCTGGCGCGCGCGCCAGAATGCACCGGTTTTCTCTTCTTTCCCAGCAGCATCCATGCTTCTCATCCCCGCAATTGATCTGAAAGACGGCCACTGCGTGCGCCTCAAGCAAGGCGACATGGCCCAGGCCACCACCTTCAGCGAAGCGCCCGCCGAAATGGCCGCACACTGGCTGGAGCAAGGCGCGCGCCGCCTGCATCTGGTTGATTTGAATGGCGCCTTTGCCGGCAAGCCGCAGAACATGGCGGCCATTCGCGCCATCTTGCGGCAAGTGGCGGGCCAGGCGCCCGTGCAGCTGGGCGGCGGCATCCGCGATTTGGACACCATTGAAAAGTACCTGGACGCGGGCATCAGCCACGTCATCATCGGCACCGCCGCCGTCAAAAACCCCGGTTTTCTGAAAGACGCCTGCGCCGCGTTTGACAGCCACATCATCGTGGGCCTGGACGCGCGCGAAGGCAGGGTGGCCACTGACGGCTGGAGCCGCGCCACGCACCATGAAGTGACCGATCTGGCGCGCAAGTTCCAGGACTGGGGCGCGCAAAGCATCATCTACACCGACATAGGCCGCGACGGCATGCTCACCGGCATCAACATCGAGGCCACCGTGCGCCTGGCGCAGGCGCTTTCCATCCCCGTCATCGCCTCCGGCGGCCTGTCTTCGATGAGCGACATCGAACAGCTCTGCGCCGTGCAGGGCGAAGGCATTGAAGGCGTGATTTGCGGCCGCGCCATCTACAGCGGCGCGCTGGACTTTGCCGCCGCGCAGGCCCGCGCCGACGCGCTGTGCGCCAGCGCGGACAAGCCAGCGAGCGACGCGACCCGCGCGTGAGAGCCTGCTCGCAGCCCAGCCTTCATGCGCCGGGTTCAGGTTCAGCGCCTCATTTAGCTCCGCTTTTCATGGCATGAGGTCCTAGTGAAACCAGCGTGAGATGGCTTTTCGATACCCTGAATTCGCTCCTGTTTCTGACGTTCTGCCGGAGCCTGCTCTTGGCCTGGCCGCGAAAAGCGGCCTGAAGTCCGCAACGTCCGGCCTGGAGCCGGCGAGTTTTCTTTCCCGGAGTGAAAGGAAAGGCAGGCGCCCGCGCGGCAAGGACGGAAAAGAAACTGCAGCCCGGATTTGCTCCTGCTTCCATAGCATGGTGTCTTAGTGAAAAGGGCGCTGGAAGCATTTTTAACCCGCTAAATTCGCTCTTGTTTTTGATGCATTCCAGCAGGCAGCCTGGCGGCGGCCGGTGACAACGGGGCTGAAAACTGGGCTGAAACTGGCGCGGCGGGCCTCTGGCAGCGGGCCTGGGCCGGGCAAGCGCCTTCCTACAATCGCGCTCCATGCTTGATCCCCAACTCCTACGCAAAGACCTGGAGGGCGTGCTCCAGCGCCTGGCCACCCGCAAAAACCCGCAGCCTTTTCTGGACGAAGCGGCCTTCCGCGCGCTGGAAGCCGAGCGCAAAGCCATCCAAACCCGCACCGAAGAGCTGCAAGCGCAGCGCAACGCTGCCAGCAAGCAAATCGGCCAGCGCAAGGCCAAAGGCGAAAGCGCCGACGATCTGATGGCGCAAATGGCCGCCCTCAAAAGCGGGCTGGACCAGTCCGCCGAACGCCTGGCCGCCATTCAGCAGCAAATGGAAACGCTGCTGCTGGCCGTGCCCAACCTGCCGCATGAAAGCGTGCCCGTCGGCGCCGACGAAACGCAAAACCTCGAAGTGCGCCGCTGGGGCGAGCCGCCGCGCTTTGCCTTTGCCGTGCGCGACCACGTGGACCTGGGCGCGCCGCTGGGGCTGGACTTTGAAACCGGCGCCAAGCTCTCCGGCGCGCGCTTTGCCTTTCTGCGCGGCCCCGCCGCCCGCCTGCACCGGGCGCTGGCGCAATTCATGCTCGACGTGCAAACGCAGCAGCACGGCTACACCGAGTGCTACACGCCCTACATCGTCAATGACCGGGCGCTGCGCGGCACCGGCCAGCTGCCCAAGTTCGAGGCCGACTTGTTCGCCGCCCAAAAAGGCGGGCAGGAAGGCCAGGCCGAGCCGATGTACCTCATCCCCACCGCCGAAGTGCCGCTGACCAACTACGTGCAAGGCGAAATCCTGGCCGAAGCCAGCCTGCCCCTCAAACTCACCGCGCACAGCCCGTGCTTTCGCTCCGAAGCCGGCAGCGCCGGGCGCGACACGCGCGGCATGATCCGCCAGCACCAGTTCGACAAAGTGGAAATGGTGCAAATCACCCACCCCGCAAAAAGCGATGAGGCGCTGGAAGAAATGGTCGGCCACGCCGAGCATGTGCTCCAGCTGCTGGAGCTGCCCTACCGCGTGGTGCTGCTGTGCACCGGCGACATGGGCTTTGGCAGCGCCAAAACCTTCGACCTGGAAGTGTGGCTGCCCGCGCAAAACACCTACCGCGAAATCTCCTCCGTCAGCAACTGCGAGGCCTTTCAGGCGCGCCGCCTGCAAGCGCGCTTCAAAACGGCGCAGGGCAAAAACGAACTCGTGCACACCCTCAACGGCAGCGGCCTGGCCGTGGGCCGCGCGCTGGTGGCCGTGCTGGAAAACCACCAGCAGGCCGACGGCAGCATCCGCATTCCCGCCGCGCTGCAACCCTATCTGGACGGCAGGCAAACGCTTCAGGCAGCCTGAGAACCTGTTCAGAAAACCCGCTCCGAGCGCCCTCTTTCCGCCGTCAGCCGCCTCGCCCGCATGGGAACAGGCGGCTTTTTTGCGCCAGCGGGCAGGGCAGAAAAGAGCGGAGAAACGGGTTCTGGCGCGCTCCGTTTGCCTGGAAAATACCAAAAAAGGAGCAAATCCAGAGGGGTCAAAATGCCGCTTTGCGCACGCTCCACTAGGACATCATGCTATGGATAAAGTAGCGAAATATCACGGTGCGCCCGCCGCCCGCTCCCAGCCTGCGGACAGGCTGCCGAAAAGCAGGAGCGCCAGGCCTTCCGCCACAGGGCCTGCGGCGGGGCGCGCCCCTAGAATGCCCGCTTTTTCCCTCTACTGGACCCCCTCATGAGCCTCCAATGCGGCATCGTGGGCCTGCCCAACGTGGGCAAGTCCACTCTTTTCAACGCGCTGACCCGGGCGGGCATTGCCGCCGAGAACTACCCGTTTTGCACGATCGAGCCCAACACCGGCGTGGTGGAAGTGCCCGACCCGCGCCTGAAACAGCTGGCCGAGGTGGTCAAGCCCGAGCGCGTGGTGCCCGCCATCGTCGAATTCGTGGACATCGCCGGGCTGGTGGCCGGCGCGAGCCAAGGCGAAGGGCTGGGCAACCAGTTTCTGGCGCACATCCGCGAGACAGACGCCATCGTGAACGTGGTGCGCTGCTTTGAAGACGCCAACGTGGTTCACGTGGCTGGCAAGGTCGATCCCATTGCCGACATCGAAGTCATCCAGACCGAGCTGTGCCTAGCCGATCTGGGCACGGTCGAAAAAGCCGTGCAGCGCTACACCAAAGCCAGCAAAAGCGGCAACGACAAGGAAGCCGCCGCCATGCTCAAGCTGCTGGAGCCGGTGCAGGCCGCCCTGAACGAAGGCCGCCCCGTGCGCACCCTGGCGCTCTCGCCCGAAGACCAGGCGCGCCTCAAGCCCCTGTGCCTCATCACCGCCAAGCCCGCCATGTTCGTGGGCAACGTCAGCGAAGACGGCTTTGACAACAACCCGCTGCTGGCGCGCTTGCAGGAATACGCCGCCAGCCAGAATGCCCCCGTGGTGGCCATCTGCGCCAAGATGGAAGCCGACATGGCCGACATGAGCGACGAAGACAAGGCGCTTTTCCTGGAAGAGATGGGCCAGAGCGAGCCGGGCCTGAACCGGCTGATCCGCGCGGCTTTCCGCCTGCTGGGCCTGCAAACTTACTTCACCGCCGGCGTCAAGGAAGTGCGCGCCTGGACGATTCACATCGGCGACACCGCCCCGCAAGCGGCGGGCGTCATCCACGGCGATTTCGAGCGCGGCTTCATCCGCGCCCAGACCATTTCTTTCGACGACTTCATCCGCTACCAGGGCGAGCAAGGCGCCAAAGAGGCCGGAAAAATGCGCGCCGAAGGCAAGGACTACGTCGTCAAGGACGGCGACGTGATGAACTTCTTGTTCAACGTGTGAGGGGACAAAGGAAGGGCCGCCATGCACGACATCATCTGCCCGCATTGCAGCAAGGCATTCAAGATTGACGAATCGGGCTATGCCGACATCCTGCGGCAGGTGCGCGACCGCGAATTTGACAAGCAGCTGCACGAGCGGCTGGAAATGGCCGAGCGTGAAAAGCAAACCGCCCTCAAGCTGGCCCGCAGCGAAGCGGCCAGCCAGTTGCAGCGGGCCGCCGCTGAAAAAGACGTGCAGATTCAGGCGCTTGAGGCCCAGTTGCAGGCCAGCGGCAAAGATCAGCAGCTGGCCGTGGAACAAGCGCGCCACGCCGCCGAAAAAGAGCGCGACGAACTGGCCCGCCAGCTGGCGCAGCAGCAACAGGCCCAGAAAGCCGCCGCGCAATTGGCCGAAGCGCGGCTGGCAAGCGCATTGCAGCAGGCCGCCGCCGAAAGCGCAGCGCAAATCCAGGAGCTGAAAGCCCGGCTGCAAACGGCTGACGCGGCGCACGAATTGAATATTGCCAAGGCCGTCAGCGAAATGCAGCAGGAGCGCGATGCGCTGAAAAGCCAGCTTGAGCAGGCAGAGATGGCCAAAAAGCTGTCCGAGCAATCCCTGAAAGAACGCTACGAAATCCAGTTGAAAGATCGCGACGCGGCCATTGAGCGCCTGCGCGACATGAAGGCGCGCCTGTCCACCAAAATGGTGGGCGAAACGCTGGAGCAGCACTGCGAAACCGAATTCAACCGCCTGCGCGCAACGGCTTTTGCACGCGCCTATTTTGAAAAAGACAATGACGCCAGCAGCGGCAGCAAGGGTGATTTCATTTTCCGCGAACAGGACGAATCGGGCGCGGAAATCGTTTCCATCATGTTCGAGATGAAAAACGAAAATGAAACCACGGCCACGAAGAAGAAAAACGAGGATTTTCTGAAAGAGCTGGACCGCGACCGCAACGAAAAGAAATGCGAGTATGCCGTGCTGGTTTCGCTGCTGGAGCCCGATAGCGAGCTTTACAACGGCGGCATTGTCGATGTTTCGCACCGTTATCCAAAAATGTACGTGATCCGGCCGCAGTTTTTCATTCCCATGATCACGCTGCTGCGCAATGCGGCGCTCAATGCCGCCCAATACAAGGCCGAATTGGCGCTGGTGAAGGCGCAGAATGTGGATATTACGAATTTTGAAAACCAGCTCGAGGCTTTCAAGACCGCTTTTGGCAAAAACTACGATCTGGCTTCGCGGCGCTTTCAGACGGCGATTGACGAAATCGACAAATCCATCGACCACCTGCAAAAAACCCGCGATGCCCTGTTGGGCGCCGACCGCAATTTGCGTCTGGCCAATGACAAGGCGCAGGATGTGACCATCAAGAAGCTCACGCGCGGCAACCCCACCATGAAGGCCCGCTTTGACGAGCTGAAAAACCGCGAAAGCCCGCAGGAGCCGCCGCGCGCGGGCTGAACCCGCCAGCCGATCACCCGCCAAGGCGGCGAGAGGAGCGAAAGCGGCTCCGGCGCGCCCCGCGCGTTTGATCTGACGCTGCACCTGTCCTTCTGACCCGGCCAAAGCGCCCAGACGCGGGCGGTCATTCCGCTCGCGTCTTGCTCTGCCCTTTGATTTTGCTCCTTTAATTGGAGCATGAGGTCCTAGTGGAAAGGGCGCAAGAGCCGTTTTTGACCCCGCCAAATCCGCTCCTCTTTTCAAGAAGCATGAGCGGGCTGTGAGCCGCAGAAGAAACAGCCCCGGGCCGGGCAGCGGCCTCAGCCCGGCTCCGGCGCTGGCTCCAGCCGCTGCACCACCTGCCACTGCCGCCCGTCGCGGCTGTGCAGCAAGGCCGTGGCGGCGGGGGCTTCTTCCTCCTCCCATGTCAGGGTGGCGGCGTAGCCGAAGGCGGGGTGGTAAATGGCGTCAAAGTCATACAGCATGGCTTGCGCGGCCTGCGGCGGCAAACCGGCAATGCTCAGCGGCTGCGGCGCGCCCAGCTGCGCCGCCGCGCCATCCCAGCGGCTGACGTGAAGCTGGCTTGGCTGGCACGAGTTGTACGCATTCTCCAGCTCGCGCCGCGCCGTGAACACCAGCGCGCCGTCCGCGCTGCCGCCCATGCCGCAGCAGCCAACCAGGCTGAACCCGTCCAGCACGCGCATCAGGGTCAGCGGCGGCGGCTCGCTGGCAGCGGCTGCCGCCAGGCCATCAACGCGCGCCAGCAGCAGCGCCATGTAATCGTTTGGCGCGGGCGGACCGAGCAGCAACCAGTAGGGATAGTCAAGCGGGTCATGCACGCCGCGCGTGATCGGCGCGCCCAGCAGCCAGCGCGGGCCGCTTTCCGCGCCGGGCAAGGCTGTCAGCCAGGCTTCCACGCCGAGCACGTCCGACCAGCCAGCGGCAGATGTGGCCAGTTCGTTCACGCGCCACAGATCGCGCCCTTGCCAGCGGGCGGCCACGGCCAGCGGGCGCGTGTCCCAGCGCAGCAGCAGCGCCTGGCTAAGGTCGGAATCCTTGCCGCCGCCAGCCACCAGGCGCGATGTCATGCCTGCCGTCCAGAGCTGGCCCGCGCAGGACCAGGCGGCGAAGATTTGCGCGTCGTCCACCGGCTCCAGCTCCACCGCCTGCTCGGCATCGGCGGCGAACACGCGCACCTGCTGCGCGGTGTTGGCGAAAAACACCGTCAGTCCGCCCACTTGCGCACTCACCACAGACGGATAGGGCACGTCAGGCGATCCGCCGTTCCACCCCCAGCCGGTGGCTGGAGCCACGGTGAGCGGCCTGTGCCCATCCAGCAGCGCCCAGATGCGCCGCGGCGAGGCCAGCCACGGCACGCCATCTTGCGGGGCGGCGTGCCCCCAGGCGTACACGACGCCGCCCTGATCGTCGCGCGGCCAGAGCCGGGCGCCAATGGCCGCGCCGCCTGTGCCTGGCATCACCGTGACGGCCTGCCTCGCCGGGCCGCGCAGCACGGGCTGGGCCAGCGCCAGAAACAAGGGGTCGATTGGGGTTGATGCGTCCATGCAAGGTCTCTCCTGAAAACGGTTCCCGGCGGCGGGCCGTGCGCTCGCAGCCGATCAAGGAGCGGCAGCGCCAGATCCGCGCCGAATCAGTGAGCGACGGCCTGATACGCGGCTTCACCGCCACGGGAGCCGAGCCAGTAGCCGACGGCTCCTGCCGCCGCGCCCACCAGAAAGCCGGTCACGTTGCCCAGCACCGGCACGATGCTGCCTGAAGCGCTGCCAACCAGCGCGCCCGCCGCCGCCGCGCCCAGCCAGCCGCCCGCCACGCGCGAGACTTCCTTGCCCGTGTTATCCCAATGGCCGGTCTTCATGCTTTCCTGCACCTGCCGGGTGACGGAGACGCCATCCATCACGGCTCCAACGACAGCCAGCGCACGGCCTCCATGCTTCAGCGCTTTCAGGCTGCGGCTAGCGCTGTCGGCGTTCTGGACGGCTGCATCGAAGGTGGGGTCGCTTTTGCCCGCCGTCTTGATGATCTCCCGCGAGATGGCAATTTCTTTCTGGGCCGCTGACATGGTATTGCCGCCAGCTTTCGGCTTTTCTTCCAATCGGGACGCTTCCTTGTCCCACAGATCCTCGAATGTCAGCGCGTTTTTCTTGGCGCTCTCCGAAGCGACCAGCCCCTTGGCGGAAAGCTGCTGCCGCACGTCCTTCATGATCTGGTTGCGGCTTTCGCTGGCTTCTTTGGCGGCCTGGCGCCAGGCCAGCGGATCGCCCGCCTTGGCCGGGTCGGTGATGAAGAATTTTTCCGGCAGCGTCTTCAGCGGCCGGATGTATTGCTCAATGCGGATACGCGCATCGGAAAACAGCTCGCCCGCAATGGCATTCAGGCCGCGTGCAGGCAGTTGGTAGCCGTGTTCGGTTGCAGCCAATACCTGCTTCAGGGGACGGCTGTCCTTCAGTGAGCTGCCAGCGTCCTGCGCGGCCGCCTCAAGCTGCTCGGGCAGCCAGCCCAGATGCGCGTCAACGGGCGCGGCGCGGGCGTAGCCCAGCAGGCCCGTTCCAACGCCTTTGGCGTCATCCGTACGAGGGGAGAAGGATTGCGCGGCGATGTTCACGATATGGCTCCTGATGGAATAGGGGGACGGGCATGATACATACACGGTACTACTTACATGCGCCTATTCCTGGTTGCCGGCGCGGTTTTCCGTTTGCTGCGCGGCCGGCGGCGTTGCAGCCCATCCCGCCGATTCGCGGCCCCACGCGGCCAGATCGTGAGCAGGTTCTGAAAAACGGTTTCCGGCGACGGGCTGCGTGCGCACAGCCGATCAAGGCGCGCCGAAGCCGCGCCAGATGGGCGCGATCAGGTCGCAGGCCGGGGCGATGCCGCTGTTTTCAGACGCTGCCGCTTGCGCCAGAGCGTGGCGGCCATGCCGCTGGCGGTGATGAGGATGATGCCCAGCCAGCCGGTCAGCGGCAGGTATTCGCCAAACAGGGCCACGCCATACAGGGCGGCGAACACGATGCCTGAATACTGGAGGTTGGCGACCAGCATGGTGGCGCTGCGGGTGTAGGCGCGCGTGAGGCAAAGCTGGCCGAGCACGGCCAGCAGGCCGACGGGCAATAGCCACCAGGCGTCGGGTGTGTTCAGGCCATGCCAGCCGGTGATGCACGTCGCCGCCGCGCCAGCCAGGGCGGAGCCGAGCGAGAAATAGAACACGGTGCGCGTTTCCGGCTCGCCCAGGCGTCCCAGGGCGGCTACTTGCATGTAGGCCATGGCGGCCAGCATGCCCGAGGCCAGGCCGATCAGGCCGGCCACGTGTTCGTCTTGCGCGATGGCCGGGCGCAGGATGAGCACAACGCCTGCGAACCCCGCCGCGACTGTCAGGGCCAGCGGCCACTGGGCGCGCAAATCGTCCCAGCGGCGCATGAGCAGCGCGCCGCCAAGCACGAAAACGGCGATCCACACGCTGCTCATGTAGTTGAGCGTCATGGCCGTGGCCAGCGGCAGGTGGGCCATGGCGTAGAACCATGCGCTCATGGCGCCCACGCCAACGACGTTGCGCCATGCATGCGCCCAGGGCCAGCGTGTGGCCAGCGGCACGCCGCGCATGCGCACCAGCGCCGCCGTGAAGAGCATGCCGAAAAGGCCCCGGTAAAAAATGATCTCCAGCGGCGTGAAGTGCGCGGCGGCGTATTTCACGCACACGCCCATGCTGGAGAAGAAGAAGGCGGCGGCAAGCATCCATGCGGCCTGCATGACGTGAAGCTCCTGAAAGGCGAAGGCGAAAAAGAAGCTCCGGCAGCCTGTGAAAGGCCGCCGGAGCTTCTGGCAAGAAACAGCCGGATTGTCGCCGCCGCGCGATATCAGCGGCAGCGGGCGGGGTATAGCGAGCAGTTCACGCCTTGGGCGTTGAACATGTAGTTGTTGGTGTTGCGGATGGATGGGTCGGGTATTTCGATATCGGGCCGGATGGGCAGGCCGCTGAGGTCGGCCTCGGGCTGGGGCACGGACACGGGCTGGGCCGGGGCTTGCTGCTTGGCGGGCTGAGCCGCAGGGGCAGGGGCCGCTGCGGGGGCGGCTTGCGCGGCAGGCTGAGCGGCGCTTTCCTGGGCATGTGCGGCAGTCACGGACAGGGCGGCCATCAAGGCCAGTGCAAAAAGGTGTCGCATGTGAGGTGGCTCCTGAAAAGGTTAATGAATGTGCATTGTGCGTTGCCTTGGGCGCTTTCAGGCAGCGCGCGTAGCGCAACAGCGACAAAACGTGACAAGTGTCACGCTTGTGGGGCCTTGGGTGATATCTGGCGATAGCAGCTCATGTGGGCAGGCTCGGGTTCAGCCGCGAAAGAGCCTGCGCAAGCGGTTCTGGCCGCTAGCGCCGCCGCAGCACATGAGTGAATTCGCCTGCGGATTCGCTTTGGGCCACCAGCGTGTTGCCGGTCTGCTGCGCGAAAGCCTGAAAGTCGCGCACGGAGCCGGGGTCGGTCGCCAGCACCCGCAGCAGCTGGCCGCTTTGCAGCGTGGCAAGCGCTTTTTTGGCGCGCAGGATGGGCAGGGGGCAGTGCAGGCCGCGGGCGTCTATTTCAGCGGCGGGCGGCGGGCAGGTGTTTTCTTGCATGGCGGCGCGGAGAAGGTGTGGAGGCGCAGATTTTTGCTACTGTATCAATAGCATTATGTCCTAGTGGAGCTTGCGCGAAACGGCATTTTGCGCTCCTGTATTTGCTCCTGTTTTTGATATGACGGAGTCAGGCCGGAAAGACGCCGGTCGAGAGGTACCGGTCGCCCCGGTCACAGACGATGAACACGATGGTGGCGCCGCTCTCGCGTTCGGCCACTTGCTGGGCGGCCCAGCACGCGCCGCCAGAGGAGATGCCGGCGAAGATGCCTTCTTGCCGCGCCAGCTGGCGGCTGGTTTCTTCGGCATCGGCCTGGGTGACGGAAATGAGTTCGTCCACGAGCGAGGCGTCGTAGATGCGCGGCTCATACGCTTCAGGCCACTTGCGAATGCCGGGAATGCGAGACCCCGCCGAGGGCTGCGCGCCAATGATGCGCACGGCGGGGTTGCGGCTTTTCAGATAGCGCGCAACGCCGGTGATGGTGCCCGTGGTGCCCATGGCGCTGACGAAGTGGGTGATGCGCCCGCCGGTCTGCTCCCAGATTTCAGGCCCCGTGGTTTCCACATGGGCGCGGGGGTTATCGGCATTGGCAAACTGGTCGAGCACGCGGCCCTTGCCCTGGCGCTGCATTTTTTCAGCCAGATCGCGCGCGTATTCCATGCCGCCCGAGCGCGGGGTGAGGATGAGTTCCGCACCATAAGCCTTCATGGTTTGCGCGCGCTCCACAGAAAGGTCTTCCGGCATGACGAGCACCATGCGGTAGCCCATGATGGCCGCCGCCATGGCCAATGCAATACCGGTGTTGCCGCTGGTGGCCTCAATCAGCGTGTCGCCGGGGCGCACCTCGCCGCGCGCTTGCGCGCCCTGAATCATGGCCAGTGCCGCGCGGTCTTTCACCGAACCGGCAGGGTTGTTGCCTTCCAGCTTGCCGAGAATGACGTTGCCCCGCTGCCCGCAGCCGGGCATGCGCGCCAGGCGCACCAGCGGCGTGCGGCCAATGACGTCTTGTATGGTGGGGTACTGAATTTCCTGGGGAGATTGCTTGCTCATGGGGTGAATATACGGCGTGCGGCCGCCAGTGGATGCTGTGCCATAATCCGCCGCTTTCCGCCGCCCGGGTGGCGAAATTGGTAGACGCAGCAGACTCAAAATCTGCCGGTGGCGACACCATGCCGGTTCGATTCCGGCCCCGGGCACCAATTTGAAAAAGCCGCATGCTCCTTTTGGGCATGCGGCTTTTTTGTTGATGTTTACCCTTGATTGAAGACAAAAAGCGCAGTGGCACAATTCGTCACCGTCGCAATTCATTTACTTCCCGGCTCCTTCCCTGCCACATCGCTATCCGCCAACCGGTCCAGCCGTGACGCGGAAGGTTATTTCCTCCCACCAACCCATGCCTCTTCAAGAGAGGCGAAAGGTCAGCGAACGATGAGCGAGACGAAATCCGTCTACGACACTTACAAGGGCAACACCTACCTTTTCGGAGGCAACGCCCCGTACGTCGAAGAGATGTACGAGAAATACCTGGAAAACCCCGGCAGCGTGCCCGATTCCTGGCGCGAATATTTCGACGCCTTGCAGCACGTGCCCGCCACGGATGGCAGCAGCGCCCGCGATGTGCCGCACCAGCCCGTGATTGACGCCTTTGCCGAGCGCGCCAAGCACGGCGGCACGCAAGTGGTGCGCGCCTTTGGCGACGACCCCGACCTGGGGCGCAAGCGCACGGCGGTGCAGCAGCTCATTGCCGCCTATCGCAACGTGGGCCAGCGCTGGGCCGATCTGGACCCGCTCAAGCGCACCGAGCGGCCCGTTATTCCGGAGCTGGAGCCGTCTTTCTACGGCTTTTCGGACGCGGACATGGAAACGGTGTTCAACGTGGGCAACACCTTCTTCGGCAAAGACACCATGTCGCTGCGCGAGCTGCTCAACGCCCTGCGCGAAACCTACTGCGGCACCATTGGCGCCGAGTACATGTACATCACGGACCAGGCGCAAAAGCGCTGGTGGCAGCAAAAGCTGGAGTCCATTCGCTCTAAGCCGTCTTTTGACGCCGCGAAGAAAAAACGCATTCTGGAACGCCTGACCGCTGCCGAAGGGCTGGAGCGCTATCTGCACACCAAATATGTGGGACAAAAGCGCTTTTCGCTGGAAGGCGGCGAGTCGTTTATTGCCGCGATGGACGAGCTGGTGACGGATGCCGCAAAGCACGGCGTGCAGGAGCTGGTGATTGGCATGGCCCACCGGGGCCGTCTGAACGTGCTGGTCAATACGCTGGGCAAGCTGCCCAAGGACTTGTTTGCCGAATTCGATCACACCGCCCCTGAAGACTTGCCCGCTGGCGACGTGAAGTATCACCAGGGCTTCAGCTCCGACGTGGCCACGCCGACCGGCCCCATCCATCTGGCGCTGGCGTTCAACCCCTCGCATCTGGAAATCGTCAATCCCGTGGTGGAAGGCTCGGTGCGCGCCCGCATGGACCGCCGGGGCGACCCGCGCGGCAAACAGGTGCTGCCCGTGCTGGTGCATGGCGATGCCGCCTTTGCGGGGCAGGGCGTGAACCAGGAAACGCTGGCGCTGTCGCAAACGCGCGGCTACACCACAGGCGGCACGGTGCACATCGTGATCAACAACCAGATTGGCTTCACGACGTCTGACCCGCGCGATGCGCGCTCCACAACCTATTGCACGGACATCGTGAAAATGATTGGCGCGCCCGTGCTGCACGTCAATGGCGACGACCCCGAAGCCGTCTGCCTGGCCGCGCAACTGGCGCTGGACTACCGCATGGAGTTCGGCCACGACGTGGTGGTGGACATCGTGTGCTACCGCAAGCTGGGCCACAACGAGCAGGACACTCCCATGCTCACCCAGCCGCTCATGTACAAGAAGATTGCCCAGCACCCCGGCACCCGCAAGCTCTATGCCGACAAGCTGGCCGCGCAAGGGCTGGGCGACACGCTGGGCGATGACCTGGCCAAAGCCTATCGCGCCGCGATGGACGCGGGCCACCACACGGTCGATCCGCTGGCAACCAACTTCAAGGCGCAGTTCGAGGGCAACTGGAGCAAGTTCAGCGGCCAGAAGTGGACGGACGCCGCAGAAACTGCCATTCCCCTGACCGAGTGGAAGCGCATTGCCGAAAAGCTCACCACGCTGCCTGCCACCGTCAGCCCGCACGCGCTGGTGAAAAAGGTCTATGACGACCGCGCCGCCATGGGCCGTGGCGAAATCAATGTGGACTGGGGCATGGGCGAGCACATGGCTTTTGCCACGCTGGTGGCCAACGGCTATCCGGTGCGCATTTCCGGCGAAGACTGCGGGCGCGGCACGTTCACGCACCGCCACGCCGTCATTCACGACCAGAACCGCGAGAAGTGGGACGAAGGCACCTACATCCCGCTGCAAAACGTGGACAAGAAGCAAGGCTCCTTCACCGTCATCGACTCCATCCTCTCGGAAGAAGCCGTGCTGGCCTTTGAATACGGTTACGCCTCGAACGACCCCAGCACGCTGGTCATCTGGGAAGCGCAGTTCGGCGACTTTGCCAATGGCGCGCAAGTGGTGATTGACCAGTTCATCGCTTCGGGCGAAGTGAAGTGGGGGCGCCTCAACGGCCTGACCATGATGCTGCCGCACGGCTATGAAGGCCAGGGGCCGGAGCACTCTTCCGCCCGCGTGGAACGCTTCATGCAGCTGGCCGCCGATGCCAACATGCAGATCGTGCAGCCCACCACGGCCAGCCAGATCTTTCACGTGCTGCGCCGCCAGATGGTTCGCCCGCTGCGCAAGCCGCTGGTCATCTTCACGCCCAAGAGCCTGCTGCGCAACAAGGACGCCACCTCGCCAGTGTCCGAGTTCACCAAGGGAGGCTTCCAGACCGTCATTGGCGACAAGGGCGAACTCAAGGCCGACAAGGTCAAGCGCGTGATTGCCTGCTCCGGCAAGGTGTATTACGACCTGGTCAAAAAGCGCGCCGAAAAAGGCAGCGATGACGTGGCCATCATCCGTGTCGAGCAGCTCTACCCCTTCCCGCACAAGGCGTTCGGGGCGGAACTCAAGAAATACCCCCACGCCACCGAAATCGTCTGGTGCCAGGACGAACCGCAAAACCAGGGCGCATGGTTCTTCGTGCAGCACTACATCCACGAAAACATGCTGCCCGGTCAGAAGCTCGGCTACGCCGGCCGTCCGGCTTCCGCCTCGCCCGCCGTGGGCTACGCCCACCTGCACCAGGAGCAGCAAAAGGCGCTGCTCGAGGCGGCGTTCTCGCGCATCAAGGGCTTTGTGCTCAGCAAGTAAGCGAACCAGGCGGCGCAGGCTCCGTGCGAGGACCGCGCCGCCTTCCCCTCCCACTCTCAACCACCAACGGAATACCCAAAATGGCAATCGTCGAAGTCAAGGTGCCCCAGCTTTCTGAATCCATCACCGAAGCCACGCTGCTGCAATGGAAGAAAAAGCCGGGCGAAGCCGTTCAGGCCGATGAAATCCTGATCGAAGTCGAAACCGACAAAGTCGTGCTGGAAGTGCCCTCTCCAGCCGCAGGCGTGCTCACCGAAATCATCCAGCCCGATGGCGCCACCGTCACCGCCGATCAACTGCTGGCCAAGATTGATACCGAAGCCGTGGCAGGCGCTGCCGCAGCGGCTCCCGCTCCTGCTTCAGCGGCAGCTGCGCCCGCCCCCGCTCCCGCCGCCAGCGCCGCTGCCCCGGCCAGCAACAGCAAGGCGGGCATCGCCATGCCGGCCGCTGCCAAGCTCATGGCCGACAACAACCTGCCCGCAGGCAGCGTGCCCGGCACCGGCAAAGATGGCCGCGTGACCAAGGGCGACGTGCTCGGCGCTGTCGCCGGCGGAGCCAAACCCGCGTCCATCCCGACCGGCGTGCCCACGGCCAGTCTGCCGCAAGTCAGCGGCCCGGCCGCGCCCGATCTGGGCAGCCGCCCCGAGCAGCGCGTGCCCATGACGCGCCTGCGCGCCCGCGTGGCCGAGCGCCTGCTGCAATCGCAGGCCACCAACGCCATCCTCACCACCTTTAACGAAGTGAACATGGCCCCCGTCATGGAACTGCGCAAGAAGTTCCAGGACGCCTTCGTCAAGGAGCACGGCGTCAAGCTCGGCTTCATGTCCTTCTTCGTCAAGGCGGCGGTGCACGCGCTCAAGAAATTCCCGGTCATCAACGCCAGCGTGGACGGCAACGACATCGTCTATCACGGCTATTTCGACATTGGCATTGCCGTGGGCAGCCCGCGCGGCCTGGTCGTTCCCATCCTGCGCAACGCCGACCAGATGAGCTTTGCCGACATCGAAAAGAAGATTGCCGAATTCGGCCAGAAAGCCAAGGACGGCAAGCTGGGCATTGAGGAAATGACCGGCGGCACCTTCTCCATCAGCAACGGCGGCACCTTCGGCTCCATGATGTCCACCCCCATCATCAACCCGCCGCAATCGGCCATTCTGGGCGTACACGCCACCAAGGAGCGCGCCGTGGTGGAAAACGGCCAGATCGTCATCCGCCCCATGAACTACCTGGCCATGAGCTACGACCACCGCATCATCGACGGCCGCGAAGCCGTGCTGGGCCTGGTGGCCATGAAAGAGGCGCTGGAAGACCCGGCCCGCCTGCTGTTCGATATCTGATGGCCGGACTGCGCGTGCCAGCGTTTGAACGCGGCGTGTCTTTTCCAGAGGCCGTCATCACAGACAGCGCGGCTGGCACGCGCATCATCAGCGCCCGCAAAGCCAATTCACGTGAAAAGCAGTTTCATGAGCCGCACAACCTGAAGCGGCGCGACATGTCAATACGGCATCCTGAAAGCAGGCCGGTTCATTTTGACTGAATATCGGCGGCAACCGGGAAATGGCTGAATGCTGAACAAGAAAATGATTTTGTGACAGGCTTGTTTTGCAAGACGCTGCTGTTTTTTATCATGATTCGCCTTTATCTTCATGAAAATGAAGTGAAGGCGAATTTCATCGAATCCAAGAGATATTCATCATGAGCAAATCATTTGACGTCATCGTTATCGGCGCAGGCCCTGGCGGCTATATCGCGGCCATTCGCGCTGCGCAGCTGGGCCTGAACGTGGCCTGCATTGACGAGTGGAAAAACGAAAAAGGCGGCCCCGCGCCCGGCGGCACCTGCACCAACGTGGGCTGCATTCCGTCCAAGGCGCTGCTGCAAAGCTCCGAGCATTTCGAGCAGGCCGCGCACCATTTCGGCGAGCACGGCATCAGCCTCAAAGACCTGAAAATGGACGTCAAGAAAATGATCGCCCGCAAAGACGGCGTGGTCAAACAAAACAACGACGGCATCCTTTACCTGTTCAAAAAGAACAAAGTCAGCTTCTTTCACGGCAAAGGCTCTTTCGTCAAGGCCGTGGACGGCGGCTACGAAATTGCCGTAACGGGCGACAAGAGCGAAACCCTCACGGGCAAGCAAATCATCGTGGCCACCGGCTCCAGCGCCCGCCAGCTGCCCGGCGCGCCGTTTGACGAAGAAAACATCCTCTCCAACGACGGCGCTTTGCGCATTGGCAAAACCAGCGGCGCGGCGCCCAAAAAACTCGGCGTCATCGGCTCCGGCGTCATCGGGCTGGAAATGGGCAGCGTCTGGCGCCGCCTGGGCGCGGAAGTCACCATTCTGGAAGGGCTGCCCACCTTCCTGGGCGCGGCGGACGAGCAAGTGGCCAAGGAAGCCAAAAAGGCTTTCGACAAACAGGGCCTGAAAATCGAGCTGGGCGTCAAAGTCGGCGAAATCAAATCCGGCAAAAAAGGCGTCACCGTTGCCTACACCAACGCCAAGGGCGAAGTGCAAACGCTGGAAGTGGACAAGCTCATCGTCTCCATTGGCCGCGTGCCCAACACGCAGGGCCTGAACGCCGAAGCCGTGGGCCTGAAGCTGGGCGAGCGCGGCGACATCGTGGTCGATGACCAATGCCGCACCAGCCTGCCCGGCGTGTGGGCCGTGGGCGACGTGGTGCGCGGCCCCATGCTGGCGCACAAGGCCGAAGAAGAAGCCGTGGCCGTGGCCGAGCGCATCGCGGGCCAGCACGGGCATGTGGACTTCGCGCTGATTCCCTGGGTCATCTACACCAGCCCCGAAATCGCCTGGGTGGGCAAAACCGAGCAGCAGCTCAAAGAGCAAGGCGTGGCCTACAAGGCTGGCTCCTTCCCCTTCATGGCCAATGGCCGCGCGCGTGCGCTGGGCGACACCACGGGCTTCGTCAAATTCCTGGCGGATGCCAAAACCGACGAAATCCTGGGCGTGCACATCATCGGCCCCTATGCCAGCGAGCTGATTGCCGAGGCCTGCGTGGCCATGGCCTTCCGCGCCAGCAGCGAAGACATCGCCCGCATTTGCCACGCCCACCCGTCCCTGAGCGAATCCACCAAGGAAGCCGCGCTGGCCGTAGACAAGCGCACGCTCAATTTCTGAACGGCAGATGGCCTCATGACAGGCGCGAACAGGCTCACCAGAATGAGCCTGATTCGCTCCTTGATTGATAGCGTTACCTCCTAGCCGAATGGGCGGTAGACGGTGTTTTGAGGGGCTTGAATTCGCTCCTTTTTCTGAAGTGAAAGTCATGTCAGATAGTGCCGCCTTCCATTCGGCCCAGAAAAGGCGGGGAAAATTTCAGGCCGCCTCTTTGCCATGCGCGGCAGAAGCCCGCCAGATCTGATGCCCGTGATGGCGTCTTTCGAAATAGGAAAATACTGAAAACGAGCTTGCCGAATTGAATAAACATTTACGCTCTATAGCGTATTTTTAAAACAGAAATGGCCCGCAAGATGGGCCATTTTTTTGATGGTGTAAATGCCGCCCAAAAATCAGCGCTTTTTAAAACCATGCCGCCTTCTGATTGGGCGTCTCACCGTCCAGACGCTGCATTGCACGCACCTTGGCGGCACCGCTTCTTAAGCCGCCTGCTCTTTCGTCCCAGCCGCCATCGCATGGATTGCGCCAAACAGGCGCTGGATATGCCATGCCCCTGGGGCAAGGTGCAGATTTGGCGTGAAGCTGTAGGCGCAGGCTGCAACGACATGGAGCAAAAATGCCGCCCGGTTGCCGTGTTGCGCTTTCTGGGCGCACGTGGCCGGGCTGAACAAGGCACGACCGATCCGCTCAATCGCCTGCCTCACGTGCCGGGAGAAGTCTGGATCGTCAATCCGCCCGGTTTCGGCGGCAGCCTCGGCCCTGTTTCGCTACTGCGCCATGCGCAGGCGGCCCTTCTGGCTTTTGATGAAATGGTTCGCCACTGCCCTCATGCGCGGCATTGGGTCTACGGCCACAGCCTGGGCGCGCTTTTTGCCTTGCATGTGGCAGCGCGGCGTGAAGTGCATGGCCTGATTCTCAAAAACGCGCTGCCCGTTTTCCCCTTGCTGCAATCACGATTGGGCCGGAAAGCGGCGCGCTGGCTGATTCAGGGCATGCCGCCCGGGCTGGATGCGCTGCGCAACGCGCGTCATAGCCCATCGCCCGCCGTTTTCCAGATTTCGCTGCAAGACACCTTGGCCACGCCGTCCATGCAGCAAGACCTTGTGGCAGCTTATGCTGGCCCGCTGCGCACCGCCTTCATTCATGGCGGGCATGACATTCACCAATACAGCAGCAAAGACGAAATCGCCTATTGCCAGGCCATTCAATGGCTGCATGGCCTGAATCATGCAGCGGCTGCCGGAAATACAGCTGAACAGATTTTTGAAAATCATGGAACCCGCTGATTTGCCTGAATAAAATGCCCGACTTCCGAAAATCGCCCCTGAAACCAGAAACCGCATGACCCGACCCAGCGTCTCCGAAACCTACCAGCAGGAACTGGCCGCGCGCGGCTTTCAGTCCGACCCCGCCCAGCTTCGCGCCGTGCAGGCGCTGGAGCGCTGCGCCAATGACTGGGCCGCCTACAAGGCCCGGCGTTCCAACCGGTTCAAAAAGCTCATCAACCACCCCGAAATTCCCAAGGGCGTTTACATGTATGGCGGCGTGGGGCGCGGCAAAAGCTTTTTGATGGACTGCTTTTTCAACACCGTGCCCATTCGCCGCAAAACGCGCCTGCACTTTCACGAATTCATGCGCGAAGTGCATCGCGAAATGGCCGCCTTGCAAGGCCAGGTCAATCCGCTGGACGAGCTGGGCCGGCGCATCGCCGCCAAATTCAAGCTCATCTGCTTTGACGAATTTCACGTGGCCGATATCACCGACGCCATGATCCTGCACCGCCTGCTGGTGGCGCTGTTTGACAACGGCGTGGGCTTTGTCACCACCAGCAACTTCAGGCCCGACGAGCTGTATCCCAACGGCCTGCACCGCGACCGCATCCTGCCTGCCATCGAGCTGCTCAACGCGCGCATGGACGTCATCAACGTGGACAACGGCACCGACTACCGCCGCCGCACGCTGGAGCAAGTGCCGCTTTACCACAGCCCTTTGGGCGCGCAAGCCGATGCCGCCATGCAAGACGCCTTCACGCGCCTGGCAGGCACGGCGGACGAATCGCCCGTCATCGAAATCGAAGGCCGCGAAATCACCGCCTGCCGCCGCGCGGGCGGCGTCATCTGGTTTGACTTCAAAACGCTCTGCGGCGGCCTGCGCTCGCAAAACGACTACCTCGAAATCGCCTCGCGCTACCACACCCTGCTGCTGTCAGACGTGCCGCAAATGCACGTGCACAACGCCTCCGAGGCGCGGCGCTTTACCCTGCTGGTGGACGTGCTGTATGACCGCCGCGTCAAATTCATGCTCTCGGCCGCCGTGCCGCCCGAGCAGCTCTACACCGAAGGGCCGCTGGCCCACGAATTTCCGCGCACCGTCTCGCGCCTGATGGAAATGCAATCGGCCGAATACCTGGCGCTGGAACACCGCGCCGTGGATACCCAGCTCACCTGAAAACCCCGTTCAAAGTCCGCCCGTGAGCGCAAAAACGCGGCCCTGAGGCGCTCTGCGGCGTTGCAAATCCATCGCCCTCATTGCTGCCTTCACTGCCCTTTCACCGCCTTCACTGCCATGCGCCGCCTGCTCATCCTCCTTGCCGCCCCGGCCCTGCTGGCCGCCTGCTCCTCGGCCTCTTTGCACGAAAGCCACCGCGCCGCGCAGACGGCCCACGCGCAGGCCGCCCAGGACTGGATTGCCGCCGCGCCCCAAAGCGCGGCCCTGGAACCATGGATGGCCGCCGAGCGCAGCCGCATCGCCGCCGAACAAAACGCCGCCCGCCAGCATTTTGAACAAGCTGAAAAAGCCTGCTGGAAGCGTTTTGCCGTCAATGACTGCGTCAGCCGCGCCCGCCAGCAGCGCCGCCAAACCCAAGACCGCCTGCGCCAGCAGGAACTGGCCCTGAACGCCCTGGAGCGCCGCCTCGCCGCCCAGCCAGATGACCCCGCCGCCAGCCAGCCACCGGCCAGCCGCCAGCCATAGCCGCCAGCCATAACCGTCCATCTCGCCTGCGCCAGATCTGGCCGCTGCTTCACGCGAGCGGAAGCCAACCCGTTTTCGGTAAGCCATGCGCAGATCGGCCGCGCATGCGAGCGAAGAAGGCCTACCGGCTTGGGCTGAACGGAGGCGAAGGCGTGCGGCCTGCCTTATTAGCTCCTCTATCCATAGCGGGACATCCTAGTAAAACGGGCGCAAGGCGGCATTCAGAGCACTGAAATTCGCTCCTGTTTTTGATGTATCAAGACAGGTTTGGCCCGCAGGCACGCCGGCTTTATCCG
>ERZ772948.274-NODE-274-length-32829-cov-9.266309_pt1 | contig 32829 bp, 29 predicted proteins | sample MGYA00511945_ERZ772948 | MGnify/ENA primary metagenome ERZ772948 (study PRJEB29015, sample SAMEA2737927) | human oral metagenome | biome: human oral; feature: human-associated habitat; material: dental | place: China | collected 2141 ... | reverse complement strand
TAAGATTGCTTTGTTTTGTGGGGATAAGCTCCTGACTATCTTACGCGATGATAAGGCAAGCATTCCCTGGCCCAATATGTGGGAACTTCCCGGTGGTGGACGTGAAGGCGATGAAAATCCTTTTGAGTGCGTAGCGCGTGAAGTTTATGAAGAACTGGGAATTCATCTGACTGAGGATTGTCTGATTTGGAGTAAGGTGTACCCAAGTATGCTTTTTGCGGATAAACAATCTGTATTTCTAGTCGGTAAGTTAACACAGGAACAGTTTGACAGTATCGTCTTTGGAGATGAAGGACAGGGTTATCAGCTCATGAATGTTGAAGAGTTTCTTAGTTCCAGTCAAGTTGTACCTCAGTTGCAAGAGAGATTAAGGGATTATTTATAAGAAAAGTAAATGATTTGAAAAATGGAGAAATTATTAGAGGGGGTAGAATTTAAAGATATGAATATCACCTATATCGTCGGAAATGGTTTGGATTTACAATATGGTTTGAAAACAAGATATAAGGATTTCTATGAATTTCAAAATAAGGTTTACATAAGTAGGAAAGAGAATGAGGAGGAATATTCAAATTTTATTTATGAGTCGCTATTTTCTGATAAAGTAAATGATTATGAAAATTGGTCAGATTTTGAATTATCAATTGGTAAATTGACAAAAGATAACGACCTCATCTCCTCAAGTATAGAAATGAAGGAGAAATTTATAGATGATTTTAGTGAAGTAGTTGATGATTTAAGAGAATATCTACGCATACAACAAGAAAAAAACCTGGAGAAAGGCAATGTAATTGATTTTGTAAGTACTCTAGATGATATGAAGAAATCTCTCCCTGCAATCAATCAGCCTGTTATCGATAAAAAATATAATGAAAATCTATATCAAAGCGACATTGTGAATATATTAACTCTTAATTATACAAATGTGATCGATAAATTATATGATGAGTCAGTAAAATCATTCAGGAATCAATTACGAAATAATAATTATAATTTTCATATTGTACCTCCAATTCATGCACATGGGACAATAGCTATTTGCACGGTTTTAGGAGTTAGCGATGAAACACAAATTTCAAATAGTTTTGACGAAGAACAAAAAGAATCCTTAATAAAAAATTTAGCTTTGAAGAACTATAGAGAAAAAATGGATGTTAAAAATAGTGATATTATAAAAAACTCTGATATCATTATTCTCTATGGGGTTTCTTTGGGAGAGACTGATAGATATATCTGGAGTCAGATTGCTGAACGGTCAATCAACGGCTCTGTCCCTGTAATCATTTACCATTATGTACCTAATTTTGATCCAGGAAACCCCACTAGGGTGAAACGTTTATATAGAAATGTAGAAGACAAATTCATACAGAATAGTGGTATTGACTTAGAGTTAGAGAAGAAATTAAGAGATAATCTTATTATTGTTATTGGAAAGACTATTTTTGACCTGATGGAAAGGTAAGCACAATATAAAATGGAAACATGGCAAGAGTTAAAAGTTACAGTTAAGCGTGAGGGAGAGGAGCTGGTCTCTAATCTCTTGATTGAGCTGGGAGCGCAAGGTGTTGCGATTGAAGACAGTATGGACTATGTGGGAAATGTGGATCGTTTTGGCGAGATTTTCCCAGAGGTTGAGCAGCAAGAAGAAATCGTAGTGACAGCCTACTATCCTGATACGGTTGATGTGGCAGTGGTTGAGGCAGACTTGCAGGCTCGCTTAGCAGAATTGACAGATTTTATGGATTTGGGAGATGTCAAGATGGGGACGACTGCCTTGGCTGAGGAAGACTGGGCAGACAACTGGAAGAAATACTTTGAGCCGGCTCGGATCACCCATGACTTGACTATTGTGCCGTCCTGGACGGAGTATGAGGCGACAGCTGGTGAGAAGATCATCAAGCTAGATCCTGGCATGGCCTTTGGTACAGGCACTCACCCCACGACTAAGATGAGTCTCTTTGCTCTGGAGCAGGTCCTGCGGGGCGGAGAAACTGTGCTGGATGTAGGCACAGGCAGCGGCGTCCTCTCCATCGCCAGCTCTCTCTTAGGCGCTAAGGACATCTACGCCTATGATTTAGACGAGGTGGCGGTGCGCGTTGCTCAGGAAAATATTGAGCTCAATCCTGGCATGGAGAACATCCATGTGGCACCGGGCGATCTTCTCCGAGGTGTAGAAATCGAGGCGGATGTCATTGTTGCCAACATTTTGGCCGATATTCTCATCCATCTGACAGAGGATGCCTACCGTCTGGTCAAGGATGAGGGCTATCTGATTATGAGTGGGATTATTTCTGAGAAGTGGGAAATGGTGCGCGAGTCAGCGGAAGCGGCAGGATTTTTCCTGGAAACGCATATGATTCAGGGCGAATGGAATGCCTGTGTCTTTAAGAAAACGCAGGACATTTCAGGCGTGATAGGTGGTTAGATGCAGCAGTATTTTATCAAAGGAAGTCCTCAGTCTCCTCTGGTGGTCACGGATAAGGACACAGCCAAACATATGTTTTCAGTCATGCGGCTCAAGGAGGGCGACCAAGTTACACTAGTCTTTGATGATGGCGTGAAGCGACTGGCTCGGGTATTGGATCCCAGCCAGCAGAACTTGGAAATCTTGGAGGAGCTAGTGGACAATACCGAGCTGCCGGTTCGAGTGACCATTGCTTCAGGCTTTCCCAAGGGTGATAAGTTAGAGTTTATCACTCAGAAGGCAACGGAGCTAGGAGCCAATGCTATCTGGGCTTTTCCAGCGGACTGGTCGGTGGCTAAGTGGGATGGCAAAAAGCTAGCTAAAAAGAGCGAAAAGCTAGAGAAAATTGCTCAGGGAGCAGCAGAGCAGAGTAAGCGTAATCTGATTCCGGAGGTTCGGCTCTTTGATAAAAAGGCAGATTTTCTGGCGGCCTTGGCAGACTTTGACAGCATCATCGTAGCCTATGAAGAATCGGCCAAAGAAGGAGAATCTGCAGCTCTAGTGCAGGCTGTGAAAGGTTTAGCCAAGGGAGACAAACTGCTCTTCATCTTCGGACCGGAGGGTGGTCTGTCGCCAGAGGAAATAGCAGCCTTTGGCCAAGCAAGCGCTGTCTCAGCCGGTCTAGGTCCACGTATCCTGCGGGCTGAAACCGCTCCGCTTTATGCCTTGACCGCAGTCAGCGTTATGCTTGAATTAGAAAAATGAAATCAGCGGGCTTCTGCTGATTTTTTCTTGTCTGTCGCTACTAGATTCCTTTTTGTGGAAAGCTGTTCTTGACATAAAAAATTTTTATGACCAGCTTTAAAAAATACTATTGGACGGCTGAGAGGTGGAATGGTAAGATATTCTATATCAAGTTAAGGAGGGATCATCTATGTGCAGAACAATTGTTGGAGTGTCAGCTAATCTTTGTCCAGTGGATCAGGCGGGCAAAAACATTCATTCATCTGTATCCTGCAAATTTGCCGAAAGCATTAAGCTAGTCGGTGGTCTGCCCATGGTGATTCCTGTTGGGGATAAAAGTCTGGTCAAGGACTATATAGAAACCATTGATAAGCTCATTCTATCAGGTGGTCAAAATGTTCATCCGCAGTTTTATGGGGAGGAAAAGGCTATCGATAGCGATGATTACAATCTGGCTCGGGATGAGTTTGAGCTAGCCCTCTTAAAGGAGGCTATTCGTCAGGGTAAGCCCGTCTTGGCTATCTGCCGTGGTCTGCAGTTGGTCAATGTTGCTTTTGGTGGCACGCTTAATCAGCAAATTGACAATCATTGGCAGGGGCAACCATTTGGGACTTCGCACTCCATTCGTACAGAGAAAGGCAGTGTTGTGGAGCGGTTATTTGGTCAGGCCAGCCAGATCAATTCTGTCCATCGCCAAAGTATCAAGGACTTGGCGCCTAATTTCCGCGCGACAGCCTTTGACCCAAGGGATAATACTATCGAAGCAATTGAGGCTGTGGATGGCAGTCGTATCATCGGTCTGCAGTGGCATCCAGAGTTTTTGATCAACGAAGAAAAGGGGAATTTAGAGCTATTTCAATATCTTTTGCAAGAATTATAAAAACTGAAATTATTTTTAGCTAATTTTAAGATAAGCTTTATATAATATAACCATCAAATGAAGACCTCCTAACTTTATTTGATGAAATCCTAAAACTTTTCTTTTTCATAATAATCTCCCTATAAGAACCGCCCAATCGGCGGTTTTTTTGCTGGAAAGGCTGAGAAATCTGGATTTTCATCACTTTGATCACTTTTATGTTATAATGAGTCACAGCAGGCCGAGCGAATCGGTCGGTAGATGGAGGAGCAGAAATGTCAAGAGCAGAGCGAGTTATTTTAACAAATATGTGTATGGTTTACGATAGGGATCGCATTTTAGTGCAAAATAAAGTAAATGACGATTGGACGGGCCTCTGCTTTCCAGGCGGCCATGTTGAACATCGTGAGTCCTTTGTCAAATCAGTGATACGGGAAATCAAAGAAGAAACGGGTCTGACCATCTATGAGCCTCGCTTGTGTGGTGTCAAGCAGTTTTACACTGAAAAAGATGAGCGCTATATCGTTTTTCTTTACAAGACCAATCGTTTTGAGGGAGAACTGGTCTCATCCGAAGAAGGGGAGGTATTCTGGATTGACCGCAAAGACCTTGACCGCTACTCGCTGGCCGTGAGCTTTAAGGAAATGTATCAGGTTTTCACATCAGATTTGACGGAGCAGTTTACCTACCTAGAGGATGGAGAGGTCGTCAAAGGTTTATACTAAGGAGAACCGCCCAAACGGCGGTTCTTTTGCTTGTTTTTTGCGAATTTAGTATAATAGGGACAGCAAAAATAGAAAAGAGAACTGTATGAAAATTCGCGGATTCGAGCTGGTTTCCAGCTTTCCAAATGACGATTTGTTGCCCAAGAGAGAGACGGCTCACGCAGCGGGCTATGATTTGAAAGTGGCAGAGCGCACCATCATTGCGCCGGGGGAGATTAAGCTGGTTCCGACGGGTGTCAAGGCTTATATGCAGCCAAGCGAGGTGCTTTATCTTTATGACCGCTCGTCCAATCCTCGTAAAAAAGGCCTGGTTTTGATTAACTCCGTTGGGGTCATCGACGGCGACTACTATGGCAATCCTGGAAATGAAGGTCATATCTTTGCTCAGATGCAGAACATCACGGACCAAGAGGTTGTACTGGAAGTGGGTGACCGCATTGTGCAGGCAGTCTTCGCACCATTTTTGATTGCGGATGGGGATGAAGCCGACGGTGTGCGGACAGGCGGATTTGGCTCTACTGGGCATTGAGATGAAAGTGATTTTTGTGCGCCATGGTGAGCCTGATTACCATGAGTTAGAGGAGCGTTCTTATACTGGCTTTGGTCTGGATTTGGCGCCTTTATCTGAGCAGGGAAGACGGCAGGCTCAGGAACTTTGCCAGCATCCTTTACTGCGTTCAGCTGATTTGCTGGTGTCTTCTGCAATGACGCGAGCTTTAGAAACGGCATCTTATGTGGCTTGTGCCACTGGCCTTCCTTTGAGAGTGGAGCCTTTGCTACACGAATGGCAGGTTTATCAAACGGGAAGAGGGAACTTTGAAAAAGCTCGAAGCCTGTTTTTAGAAAATAATGGTGCCTTGCTCCCCAGTAGTCCTATTCAGTATGAGACGGCTGAGGAGATGAAGGCTCGTTTTGTAGACTGTATGGCAAAGTATCGAGATTACCAGACAGTAGTCCTTGTAGCCCATCGCATGCTGATCCGTCAGTTTGTGCCAAATGAGCAAATTGATTTTTGCCAAGTGATTGAGTGTGAGATAGAGATATAGAAAGAGGTTTATCATAGCTAAGAAAAAGACAACCTTTGTCTGTCAAAATTGTGAATACCATTCGCCCAAGTATCTGGGCCGCTGTCCTAACTGTGGTTCTTGGTCTTCTTTTGTTGAGGAAGTAGAGGCTGCAGAAGTCAAGCATGCCCGTGTTTCCTTGACGGGTGAAAAGACTCGGCCTATGAAGCTGGCTGAGGTCACTTCGATTGATGTCAACCGGACCAAGACAGAAATGGACGAGTTCAATCGTGTGCTGGGTGGTGGCGTAGTGCCTGGCAGTCTGGTTCTGATTGGTGGAGATCCTGGTATCGGGAAGTCTACCTTGCTTCTGCAGGTGTCCACTCAGCTTTCTCATCAGGGCACCGTCCTTTATGTCAGCGGGGAGGAATCAGCTGAGCAGATTAAGCTGCGGGCGGAACGCCTCGGTGATATTGATAGTGAATTCTATCTCTACGCCGAGACCAATATGCAAAATATCCGCACAGAGATTGAGAAAATCAAGCCAGATTTTCTGATTATTGACTCCATTCAGACGGTGATGTCACCGGAAATTTCCAGTGTTCAAGGTTCTGTCTCTCAGGTTCGAGAGGTGACAGCTGAGCTCATGCAGCTGGCCAAGACCAATAATATTGCGACCTTTATCGTTGGTCACATGACCAAGGAAGGGACTTTAGCTGGCCCCCGAACTTTGGAGCATATGGTGGACACCGTGCTTTATTTTGAGGGCGAACGTCAGCACACGTTCCGTATTTTGCGGGCAGTTAAAAATCGCTTTGGTTCAACCAATGAAATCGGTATTTTTGAGATGCAATCTGGCGGGCTAGTCGAGGTGCTCAATCCAAGCCAAGTCTTTCTGGAAGAGCGGCTGGATGGTGCGACAGGCTCTTCCATTGTCGTGACCATGGAAGGAACGCGGCCGATTTTAGCTGAGGTGCAAGCTTTGGTGACACCGACCATGTTCGGCAATGCCAAGCGAACCACGACTGGACTGGACTTTAACCGAGCCAGCCTCATCATGGCGGTTCTGGAAAAGAGGGCAGGGCTCCTCCTGCAAAATCAAGATGCCTATCTCAAATCAGCTGGTGGCGTCAAGCTGGATGAACCAGCCATTGATTTGGCGGTCGCGGTCGCCATTGCTTCCAGCTACAAGGATCTGCCGACCAATCCTCAAGAGTGCTTTATCGGTGAAATCGGCCTGACAGGTGAAATCCGTCGGGTCAACCGCATCGAGCAGCGTATCAACGAAGCAGCAAAGCTGGGCTTCACCAAAGTCTACGCTCCTAAAAACTCTCTGAATGGCCTCAAGGTGCCAGACAATATCCAAGTCATCGGTGTGACAACAATTGGGGAAGTCTTGAAAAAAGTCTTTGCTGGATGATTTTCTTTGTTTTAGATTGCAAAAATATTTTATTATTGCTATAATTTTCTTAAAAAACAAGGAGGGAACTCTTATGCAATTTTCTATGGATAGCAACATGCAATTTCCACTCGTTGACCTCTACCTCAATCAAGGAGAGACAGTCTTTATCCAGCGTGGCAGTATGGTCTATCACACGCCTAATGTAACCTTGAACACTCAGCTCAATGCTAACGGTTCAGGTTTGGGACGCTTTGTCAAGGCAGTCGGCCGTTCCATGGTGTCGGGTGAAAGTACCTTCATCACCCAAGCTGTCGCCCAGTCTGACAATGGTTTCCTAGCTTTAGCACCAGAAGTTCCCGGCCAAGTTATTCCACTTTATCTGGGAGAAAAGCAGTACCGGCTCAATGACGGTGCCTTTCTGGCTCTGGACGGTACGGCTTACTATACGATGGAGCGCCAGTCTGTTGGCAAGGCAATATTTGGCGGTCAAGGTGGCCTCTTCGTCATGACGACTCAAGGGCAGGGCACTCTCTTGGCCAATGCCTATGGATCGATTAGGAAAATTGAGCTAAATAACCAAGAAGTAACCATTGACAATGCTCATGTCGTAGCTTGGAGTCAGTCTTTGGATTATAATATCCATCTAGAAAATGGTTTCTGGCAGTCGATCGGAACGGGAGAAGGAGTTGTAAACACCTTCCGAGGCACCGGAGAAATCTATGTTCAAAGTCTCAATCTTCAAAGCTTTGCGGGCTCACTCAGTCGCTATATCGCAAAAGGTTCATAGAAAGGTGTGGATGAATTTCCGCACCTTTTTTGCATTTTTCTTCCATTTTTTATAAAAAAACGTACATTTTTGCTTTATCTAGATCTGAAAACTGACAAAATATCCAAAAGATGATAAGATGGTAGGAAATGGTTTGACTATCAAATAAATTCTAGTAAGGGGAAAGAATGTCCTATTTTGAAAATTTTATGAAGGCCAACCAAGCCTATGTGGACCTGCATGGAACCTCCCACCTGCCGATTAAGCCCAAGACCAAGGTGGCAATCGTGACCTGCATGGACTCTAGGCTACACGTGGCCCAGGCTCTGGGCTTGGCGCTGGGAGATGCCCATATCTTGCGCAACGCTGGCGGTCGGGTGACAGAGGACATGATTCGCTCGCTGGTTATTTCACAGCAGCAGATGGGCACACGGGAAATTGTAGTCTTGCACCATACGGATTGTGGCGCACAAACTTTCAAAAATAAAGAATTTACTGCTTTTCTCAATCAAGAGCTGGGCGTTGATGTTAGCGGTCAGGATTTCCTTCCCTTTACAGATGTGGAGGAAAGTGTGCGGGAAGACGTGGAGCTTCTCCGCCAATCCCCCCTAATCCCAGATGATGTAGAGATCTCAGGGGCAGTGTATGACGTTGCTACAGGGCGAATGACCGTCGTTCAGTAATTACCTAGGAAAGTCAATTTATATGTCGGTATTTCGGCATTGAAATTGGCTGCTTTTTTGTGTTAAAATAGAATACGATTTTAATTTAGTTAGGACAATAAGATGATTCTTTCCATTATTTCACAAGGTCTGGTCTGGGCCATTTTGGGTCTGGGGATTTTCATGACTTTTCGGATTTTGAATTTTCCGGATATGACGACTGAAGGTTCCTTTCCTTTAGGTGGGGCGGTAGCCGTCACTTTGATTACCAAGGGGGTGAACCCTTTCTTGGCAACGGCAGCTGCGGTATTGGCGGGCTGTCTGGCAGGTTTGGCGACTGGGCTTCTCTATACCAAGGGCAAGATTCCGACCCTGCTGTCGGGGATTTTGGTCATGACCTCTTGCCATTCCATTATGCTTATGATCATGGGGCGGGCTAATCTAGGTCTGCTGGGAACTCGGCAGATTCAGGACTTTTTGCCCTTCTCTGGGGAAATCAATAATCTCCTGACAGGCTTGATTTTTGTCAGTCTGGTTATTGTCGCTCTTCTCTTTTTCCTAGATACCAAGCTGGGGCAGGCCTACATCGCAACTGGGGACAATCCTGATATGGCGCGTAGTTTCGGTATCAATACTGGCCGCATGGAATTGATGGGCATGATCTTGTCTAATGGCGTCATTGCCTTGTCTGGTGCTCTGATTGCCCAGCAGGAAGGCTATGCGGATGTGTCCCGCGGGATTGGGGTTATCGTCGTCGGCTTGGCCAGTCTGATTATCGGGGAAGTCCTTTTTAGGGGCCTGACCTTGGCTGAACGTCTGATTACTATTGTGGTTGGTGCCATTGCCTACCAATTCCTGATTTGGGGTGTCATCGCTCTTGGTTTCAACACCAGCTATCTCCGCCTTTATAGTGCGGTTATCTTGGCGATCTGCCTCATGATTCCGACCTTGAAAAATACATTCTTTAAAGGAGCTAAGTTAAGCAAATGACAGCGATTGTAGAATTAAAAAATGCCAGCAAGCGGGTCAATAACGGCTTTGATGAAGAAAAGGTCATTCTAAACGATGTGTCATTGGAGATTCATGAGCATGATTTTATCACGATTTTGGGCGGCAATGGAGCGGGGAAATCAACTCTTTTTAATGTGATTGCCGGTACGCTCTCTCTGAGCAGCGGTAGCATTTACATCTTGGGCGAAAATGTGACCAACTTTTCACCTGAAAAGAGAGCCAAATATCTGTCGCGTGTCTTTCAAGATCCCAAGATGGGAACGGCTCCTCGGATGACAGTGGAGGAAAACCTGCTGATTGCCAAGTTTCGTGGCGAATCCCGTGGCCTAGTCCCGCGTCGACTGAATAGCTATCGACAAGAGTTTCAGGAGACCATTGATAAGATTGGCAATGGTCTGGAGAAACACTTGGATACGCCGATTGAGTTTCTCTCTGGTGGTCAGAGACAGGCTTTGAGTCTGCTCATGGCGACCCTCAAGCGTCCGGAACTGCTTCTCTTGGACGAGCATACAGCAGCGCTGGATCCCAAGACCAGTGTGGCTCTTATGGAGCTAACTGACGACTTTGTCCGTAGAGACCAGCTGACGGCCCTCATGATTACCCATCACATGGAGGATGCTCTCAAATATGGCAACCGACTGATTGTCATGAAGGAAGGGCAAATCATTCAAGATCTCAAGCAAGAAGAAAAAGCCAAGATGACCATAACGGACTACTACGGCTTGTTTGAATAGAGTGAAGACAAAAAAGCTGGGGAGAACGATCCAGCTTTTTTGTCTATAATATTCCTTGTGGAGAGGAGTGGCTTAAAATCTAAGTAGCTGCTTATCAGTGATTTTTTTCCTAATCACTAATGAAGTACAATACTGCAAGATTTCCCAAAATGTAGACCACATTTAATTTGTTATGCATCATTAAATCCATACAAGAGACTGCTATGGTTGATAGGCAAATAGTACCCCTTATAATCATCATGATAACTTTATTAGCGCTAGTTTCTTTAACCATTATAAGCCTCCTAATGTTCATTACTATTTTCCACGAGATTCATTGTATCCAACCCAGATTCCCCATCCAGCGGCTCCAGCTAGAACTGTTCCGCCTCCAGCCAAAATAGCAATAGCTTTGGCTCCGACATAGGTAACACCTAGAATCGTGATAGCAATACCTCCATCTATTTCTAGTAGTTCTTGTTCAGATAATGCTAAGAAGTTCATATCTTCAAGTGAGTTAAATTTATTCATCCTGATTTACATCCTTTCAGTAATTATAGAGTGAAAAATATTAGAAATAACCAAGCCCACGGCCAATTGCATAACCAAGTCCATATGCTCCTGCAATGCCTCCAACGACCATCTTACCCGTAACAGCGATTGTAGCTCCGCCAACTACAATAGTGGCCAGTACGAACCCTCCTTCAGCTTCTATCAGTTCTTGATCAGTCAATGTGATAAAGTTAGTGTTCATATTATCTAATTCTTCAAAGCTTATCATATTCTTTCTCCTTGCTTAGTTGTTTACAGTACACTGCCTTCTAATATAGAGATAGCAACATAAGTATATGTAACATAGTTCCCAACCTTAAAACCCAGTCAGTACACCTCACTTTCTAGATAATAAATACTTAATTACATTTTGTATAATAAATATTTTCTATCAGGGTATTATTATTTACAAATTGGAAATTATGAACATAGCCACACCCCTGCACCTGCTAAAGCTAACAAAAGTTTAATAATATTTATTTTCATATCAATACCTCTTTTTGTATTCGCTTTCTTTATTGTTTTAAGTATATTAAAAAAACAGAAAAAGCAACATGACTTGGAAGTCAGGTTGCCGAAAAATCACCTTGTTTTTCTTCTAAAATTCGTTGAACTAGTAAGGAGTCGTCTAAGAGTTCAGCAAATGTTACTGCTTTATCATATAGTTCCTCTGCTTGGGTCATATTTTGTTCAACGTGTAGAGCATACTTCGCTTTCATCATGTAAAGCACTGGTCTATAGAAGACATGACGTGTTTCATTCATAACTTTTTCAAAGCATTCTATATACTTAGGAGTATCTTTCTCGTCAAGCTGAGCCAAGATAGTCAGAAGTGTTTTTTCTAATTGAGCTAGGCTATCTTTGTCTTCATAATCCGTCTGAGTTAACACTTTCTCTGCTAGTTCGGTAAAATAACTTTTATCTTCTAATCCGATGAGGCAGGAAAAAAAGTATAAATCAATAATCAATAAATCATTGACATTAAAAGTTGCTTTCTTCAATATTTGCTGGAAATATTCTTCTAACAAGCCTAAGCCATAGGTAACATTAGACGTATTTAAAATATCCAGACGAGCTTGGAGAACATCCACTAAAAGCTGTTCTTCTTCAGGAAGATTGTCATAGTAGATGATGTAAATTTTTTCGAGTAGTTTTTCTTTGTAGGCTATCCGTTTCTGATCTGCATAAGTCGGGACATTGACTAATTCCTGCTTCAATTTGAGATACTCTTTTGGTAACTCTATTATTTCTACATCTACAATACTTTGTACAGAAACTCCAAGTTTTTCCGATAAAATAAGCAATTTTGGGACAGTAATCATGGCTTGCCCATTTTCAATACGAGCTAGTTGGCGAATGGTCAGATCCGATTCATCATCACAAATCTCTGCTTGCGTTAAACCAAGATTTAACCGAGCTTTTTTTATCTTTTTACCAATTTCAACCTTTAAGTCCATAGTATTACTCCTCAAAAAGTTTATAATTATTATAACATAAACAAAAAGGTTCTTGGCTGTTTGTGATTCTTATTCAAGATTTCCGGAAATATAGAAGATTACTTTGGAGAGTTTAAAAAAATGGAGGAGATTTTTATGTAAATATCCTTATAAAACTTTTAATTTTTATTGTAAACGCTTGCAATCTTTTATGGAGAGGAGTATAATGTAAGTAAAGATAGGGAAAGGAAAAAATTAATTTCGCATTCGATTTGCTTTGCTGGTATATTTATTTGTAACATATAAGTCGTTGCTTTACTGGACTATTGGTTAAATCATTGGGTAGGCCTGCTTAGCCTATCTGATTATGACAGTGGGATAGAAAGTAGAAGCTTTTAGATGGTTTTCAGTCTTCGAGATGTTAACCGATAGTTGCTTTGTGATCAATATTTCTAATGCTAAGATAAAAGAAAATCATTAGCGCTTAAAGGAATTAAAAATTTAATAATCAACAATTATTGTTAGTCAGTTCCGAATAGGATAAACTGATTGCTCCCATATCAGCAAGGTGAATCAGACCTCTAGCAGAGTCACGCTAGAGGTCATTTTGATGGATTCAGCGGCTGTTACTGGAGTCTGCCCTTAGCTAGTGAGGACTAAGAAAGCAACTTTTAAAAAGCGATGAGGTAGGGATTGAGCGCTTGCTGGAGAAGAAAATGTCCCCACAGCTCTTTTGGCTTTTTTAGTTTATCTATCTGAAAAGTGATATAATATAGTTAGTAAAACACAAGGAGAAAAGCAATGAAATCAGCAGTTTATCTCAAGGTTGGTCAAGTTGGACTAGTAGAAATGGATCATCCACAAATTCTAGATCCAGATGATGCCATTATCCGCATTGTTCGGACCTGTGTCTGTGGCTCTGATCTATGGCGCTATCGCAGTCCAGATATCGAAAAGGGACATCCAAATAGCGGTCACGAGGCGATCGGTATTGTCGAGGAAGTCGGTGATGCAGTAACGACTGTGAAAGCAGGTGATTTTGTCATTGCTCCCTTTACTCATGGATGTGGGGACTGTGACGCTTGCCGAGCAGGATATGACGGGACTTGTGACCGGCATATTGGCAATAACTGGTCAGATGGGGTGCAAGCGGAATATATGCGCTTCGAGTATGCCAACTGGGCTTTGGTGAAAATTCCGGGTCAGCCGTCAGATTATTCAGAAGGGATGCTTAAGTCCTTCTTGGCGCTGGCTGATGTCATGCCGACAGGCTACCATGCTGCGCGTGTGGCAGATGTTAAACCAGGCGACAAGGTAGTTGTTATCGGGGATGGGGCTGTTGGGCAATGCGCTGTTATCGCGGCTAAAATGCGGGGAGCTTCCCAAATCGTCCTCATGAGCCGTCACGAAGACCGGCAAAAGATGGCGCTTGAATCAGGAGCGATAGCTGTGGTTGCTGAACGTGGCGAAGAAGGCATTGCCAAGGTGCGCGAAATCCTCGGCGGCGGTGCCGACGCTGCGCTCGAATGTGTCGGAACAGAAGCGGCTGTTGACCAAGCGCTTGGAGTCCTTCACAACGGCGGCCGATTAGGTTTTGTTGGTGTTCCCCACTATAATAACCGTGCCCTTGGTTCCACCTTTGCTCAAAACATCACAGTGGCAGGTGGTGCAGCCTCTGTCACAACCTACGACAAGCAAGTCTTGCTGAAAGCAGTTCTTGATGGGGACATCAATCCAGGCCGTGTCTTTACTTCCAGCTATAAACTGGAAGAGATTGACCAAGCTTATAAAGATATGGATGAGCGGAAGACCATTAAGGCCTTGATTGTGATTGACTAAGGTTTGTCAAGATTATTATGCTAGGGGATGTTAAAGGCACTCAAAGGAATTTGAAATTCTGAGAGATCAGTAAAAGGATTTGCAAGGACTAGGTCAGGATTTTCAGTCTTCCACAAATTATAGAAGAAAGAGTAGCTTTTTAGGAAGTCAGAAAGGAGACGTTGTTAGCGTCTTCTTTTTTTGTTATAGTGGAGCTAGAGAAGAGATTGACTAGGAAGAAATGAGGAATAGCGAGACTTATGAAAAAATTGGAAGAGATTGTGGATTTTGGCCCCTTGCCTTCAGCGGCTCAGCTGGCTTATCATCGAGATGAATTGGCCGCTTTTATCCATTTTGGCATCAATACTTTTTACGAGCAGGAATGGGGAAATGGTCAAGAAGATCCCAAGCGTTTCAATCCGACTAAACTAGATACAGACCAGTGGATCAGGGTTCTGAAAGAAACAGGTTTTAAACGGGTTATTGTCGTGGTCAAGCATCATGATGGCTTTGTTCTTTATCCGAGCCGCTATACAGACTACACGGTAGCTGCCAGTCCGTGGAGAGATGGTCAGGGTGACCTCTTGGCTGAGATTTCCCGCTCAGCCAGTCAGTATGATATGGATTTGGGGCTTTATCTTTCGCCTTGGGATGCCCACAGCCCGCTCTATCATGTAGATACTCAAAAAGCCTACAATGAATATTATCAGCAGCAATTAGAAGAAATCTTGAGCAATCCGCTTTATGGTAATAAAGGAAAATTTGTAGAAATCTGGATGGATGGGGCGCGTGGCGAAGGTGCGCAAAAGCTTACCTATGATTTTGAAGCTTGGTTTGAAACCATTCGTCGCTATCAAAAGGACGCTGTCATTTTCTCAACTGAGGCGACTGAATTGCGTTGGATTGGCAATGAAAGTGGTCGAGCTGGCGATCCCTTGTGGCAGAAGATTCGGCCAGAAAAGCTAAGTGAGCAGACACCGCCTGTCTATCTTTGCCATGGCGATCCAGAAGGTACGCACTATTCTGTCGGAGAAGCAGATGTTTCCCTGCGTTCGGGTTGGTTTTATCATGAAAGTCAGCAACCCAAGTCCTTAGTGGATTTGCTGGATATTTATCTGGCTTCGGTGGGGCGGGGGACACCGCTTTTGCTCAATGTGCCTCCGACCAAGGAGGGCTTGTTGGCGGAAGTTGATGTCCAGCGCCTGCAGGAATTCCATCAGGTGATTTCTGGCCTTTACGATGAAGACTTGGCTGCGGAAGCTGAAGTCACAAGTAGCAGTGAAAGGGCAGGCTATCCAGCAAGCAATCTGACGGACGGCCAAAGGGAGACCTTCTGGGCTCCGAATGCGGAGGAAACTTCCTATGTCTTAGAGATTGACCTCGGTCGCAGTTGCACTTTTAATTTGCTAGAAATCAGAGAACCGATTGCCAAAGGGCAACGGATCGCAGGTTTTATTCTAGAAGTGAAGAAAGAGGATGACTGGGCTGTCTTTGCCCGTGGTCATACGATTGGCTATAAGCGTCTACTTTTGGGTGAAATGGTCGAGGCTCGTTACTTGCGCTTGATTTTGACGGATTTTCAAGCCTTGCCACTGTTGAGTAAGCTGGGCGTGTACAGGACACCAGCGATTATGGAGGAAGAGAAGAGACCTTCTGGTTTGGTACTTTCACAAGCAGCGGACACAGTAATCGGGGGGCAATTGACTCAGATTAGTCTACGTCGTTTAGATGGGCTGGAGCAGGCGGAGCAGATTCGACTGGTTACGGAGCCTGGCACAGGAACGCACGGAACGGCTTATGAGGATCAAATCTGGGATGTGAGCTTTGCTTCGGGCGAGAGCAACAAAGAGCTGACCTTATCAACCTTGGCTTTCACAGGTCAGCAAGAATTGAATTTTTACCTTTGCGCCAGCCGTGAGGATGGTCGTCAAAGCAGACTCAAGATTGAGGTCAAGGGGAGTTAGAATGAAAAAAGAGAGTGGGACAGAAATCGGTAATTGGTTAGAATTCGATTTCGTCGTCCCACCTCCGCACAGTTGAGTAGGGCTGTAAAAGCTGATGAAATCAGCGTAGTAGAGCCCACTCAACCACTGCGTCTTGCTCGATAATCCAAAGACAATTGAGAGGCTAGGACTTTTGTCCCAGCCTCTTTTGCTGTTTTTATGATTGTGTAGAAGATGAATTTGGCAACCAAGATAGGTAGAAATCCAGCCTGTCAGAAGTCAGTAAGTCCTCATGGGAAATTCGCTGCTGGCTTTGTCCGTCTAATTCTGCCTTTTTCACAAACTGGAAGTGGGGGTAGTTATCATGGGCGTATATATCAAGCCATTTTTGACTTTGTGGCAGATAGAGGCGCAGATGGTCAAAGAGAGGAATGCCTAAGTCATAGTGAGGCTTGCCGGGGCAAGTCGGATAGAGGCCCAAGACGCTCCAGATATACCAAGCAGAAAGACTGCCATTGTCTTCGTCACCAGGAAAAGCCTGCCAACCAGCCTGAAAAGCCTCTTCTCTCAAGCTTTTGATTAGGAGACTGGTGTATTCTGGTCTGCCACTATAGCGGAAAAGATAAGGAATATGGAAACTAGGCTGATTGGAAATGGCTAGCTGGCCAAAGTGGGCATTCGCCATCTCGCTCATTTCGTGAATTTCGTAGCCGTAGCCTGTGACATCAAAATAGGGCTGGTCCTGGCAGAGCCTAGTTAGGTAATCGGTAAAGGCTGGCTCACCGCCCATGAGCTCTTTCAAGCCTTCGATATCATGAAAGACGCTGAGCGTATTTTGAATAGCAGAGCATTCGGCATAGTCTAGGCCCCAACTGTAAGGAGAAAAGTGGGCTCGAAATTGCCCTTGTCGGTTTTTGGCCCGCATATAGCTCGTTTCTGAATCGAAAAGGTTTTGGTAATGAAGCGCCTGCTGGCTATATCGCTGGGCCACTTGCTTCTCTTGGAGTTTGCTGGCTAGGCTGGCAATGCAAAAGTCACTGTAGCTATAGTTCAGCGTGTGGCTGACGCTTTCATGATAATCTGTTGGCAGATAGCCCAAGGCTTGGTAGTCGCTAGCCCCGTGTCGGCCGTAACGTTTGGAAGGATCTTCTTTCTCGGCTGTGTCCAGCATGGCTTGGAACAATTCCTGTTCTAGGTCAGGAATGAGATCTTTCGCAGCGGCATCCGCAATAACGCCGTCAATCAGGGTTCCTGGCATCATGCCTCGTTCATCAGGAGCTAGCCACTTGGGTAGATAGCCAGTTTCTTTGTAGAAATTCAGAAATCCTTCTAGAAAGTCATGATAGGTGTCGGGTGCGATAAGAGCTAGCAGCGGAAAATTGGTACGAAAACCATCCCAAAATCCAATATTAGTATAGAATTTGCCAGACTGGACAGTCTGATGGCTAAAGTCCCAATGAATTTCTTTTCCTTCAGGAGTGATTTCATAAAAAGTCTGAGGAAAGAGGAAAAGGCGGTAAAGAGTCTGGTCGAACATGCGTCGGTCAACCTTCCCCTGCTCCACAACATCAAATCGGTGGAGATAGCTTTCCCAGGCTTGTTTGGTTTGCTCTTTCACCCTATCAAAGTCAGCTTGGGGTAGATTCGTCACGGCTTGCTCTTCCGAGATAAAGGACGTTGCTAGGGCGAATTGCAGTTGTCCCTGCTCAAAGTCTAGAACCAAGTCCTCTCCAAGGGCATGACTGGCTTGAATGGGCTGGTCAAAGCGCAGGCAGACATGCATGGTCAGAGCTTGCTTAGCTGGATTGGTTTCTTCTTTCAAACTGCCTATAAGCGTGTAGGCGTCCAGCATATGAAAATGAATTTGAGCCTCGCTGTGCAGGATAAGGCTGATAGGCTGGGCCAATTGGCTTGTGAGACGGAAGCAAGCTCCGTAAGTAGTCGGAGTCACTTCCGTGCTGACTTGATAACGGTTGGAGTGAATTTTCAAATAATGTGGCTGAAAAATGCTCTCGTCCGTTCGATACGATGACTGGCGGTGATAGATATCAGGCTTGCTGATCTTTTCGGTGACAGGCGTGAGCAAGAGCCAAGAGAAGTCCCCAATCCAAGGACTGGGCTGGTGGGTCAGACGAATGCCTTGAAAAATGGGCAAGTCTGGTTTAAAGAACCAAGCGCCGTCTGTATGGCTGCTCTGAGGGACGAAATAATTCATGCCGAATGGTGCCCCTGTATAGGGTAGGGTATTGCCGTGGGAAAAGCTATGGGAATTGTCTGTTCCATAGCGGGTATCAATCGTTTCTAGTATTGTTTTCATGGAAAATCTCCTTCAATCCAGCTTGCTTTGTCTTGATTATAACATGAATCAGGAAGCTGCGGACAAGGCAAAAATATATTATCGAAAGGCCTTTAGTTTGTGTATATATTTTAAAAACTGTTTAGCCTATACTAGAGAATGTAAACGAGTATGAAAAAGGAGAACGAATATGGTTTATTCTAAAGAAATTGTTGGGAAATGGTTGGAGTCTATTGCCCAGTTAGCCCAGGATCACCCAGCTTGGGTCTCTGTTTTTGAGCGTTGCTATACGGATACCTTGGACAACACGGTCGAAATCTTAGAAGATGGGTCTACTTTTGTCTTGACAGGCGACATTCCAGCTATGTGGCTACGGGATTCGACGGCTCAGCTCAAGCCCTACCTCTTTGTAGCTAAGCAAGATCCAAAAATCCGTCAAACGATTGCTGGCTTGGTCAAACGCCAGATGACGCTGATTCTCAAAGATCCTTATGCCAATGCCTTTAATATCGCTGACAACTGGAAAGGTCACCATGAGACAGATCATACAGACTTGTCTGGTTGGATTTGGGAGCGCAAGTATGAAGTGGACTCTCTCTGCTATCCTCTGCAGCTGGCATATCTCTTGTGGAAAGAGACTGGGGAAACGAATCATCTAGACGCTACCTTTGTTGCTGGCGTCAGAGAAATTCTACGAGTTTGGACGATCGAGCAGGACCACAGCCAGTCTTCTTATCGCTTTGTCCGTGATACGGATCGCAAGGAAGATACCTTGGTCAATGATGGCAAAGGACCTGACTTTGCAGTGACAGGCATGACTTGGTCAGCCTTCCGTCCAAGTGATGATGCTTGTATCTACAGCTATCTGGTACCGTCGAATATGTTTGCAACGGTTGTCTTGGGTTATGTGGCAGAAATTTTTGAAAAATTGAACTTAGAGGGTGCTGAGGAGATCGTTCCGCATGCGCAGCGCCTGCAAAAGGAAATCAAGGAAGGAATTGAAAACCACGCCTACACCCAAAATGCTAAAGGCGAAAAGATTTACGCTTTTGAGGTAGACGGTTTGGGGAATGCCAGCATTATGGACGATCCGAATGTACCAAGCCTTTTAGCAGCGCCTTATCTAGGCTTTTGCTCAATTGACGACGAAGTCTACCAAGCGACACGCCGCACCATTCTGAGCCCAGAAAATCCTTACTATTACGAGGGTAAATATGCTGCGGGACTTGGTAGCTCACACACCTTCTACCGTTATATTTGGCCGATTGCCCTAGCCATTCAAGGGTTGACCACGCACGATAAGGAAGAAAAACGTCGGATTCTGGACTTGCTCGTGGCCTGCGATGGTGGTACAGGTGTTATGCATGAAAGCTTCCATGTGGACGATCCAACCAAGTATTCTCGCGAATGGTTCAGCTGGGCCAACATGATGTTCTGCGAATTAGTATTAGATTATTATGATTTAAAAATTGAGGTATAGAATTAACAAGTAGAGGAACAAAAATGGAAAATATTACTGTACATATCATTTCTCACAGCCACTGGGATCGCGAATGGTATCTCCCCTTTGAATCCCACCGTATGCAGCTGGTCGAGCTTTTTGACAATCTTTTTGATCTTTTTGAGAATGATCCAGATTTCAAGAGCTTCCACCTAGACGGGCAAACCATTGTCTTGGATGATTATTTGGAAATCCGTCCGGAAAATCGTGATAAACTGCAGCGCTACATTGATGAAGGCAAGCTGAAGATCGGGCCTTTCTATATCTTGCAGGATGACTATTTGATTTCCAGCGAAGCCAATGTCCGCAATACCTTGATTGGTCAGCAAGAGTGCAAGAAATGGGGCAAGTCCACTCAGATTGGTTATTTCCCAGATACTTTTGGAAATATGGGACAAGCGCCTCAGCTCTTGCAGCAATCAGGCATTCATATAGCTGCTTTTGGCCGTGGGGTTAAGCCGATTGGTTTTGACAACCAAGTCTTAGAGGACGAGCAGTTCACTTCTCAGTACTCTGAAATGTACTGGCAAGGTGCCGATGGCAGTAAAGTTCTAGGTATCCTCTTTGCCAACTGGTACAGCAATGGAAATGAAATCCCAGTCGATCCAGAAGAAGCGAAAGTTTTCTGGGAGCAAAAACTGGCTGATGTGAAGAGCTATGCCTCTACCAATCAATGGCTGATGATGAACGGCTGTGATCACCAGCCAGTTCAGCGTGATCTTAGCGAAGCCATCCGAGTGGCCAATGAGCTTTATCCAGAAATCAACTTTGTCCACAGTTCTTTTGATGACTATATGCAAGCTGTGGAAGCGGCTCTGCCTGAGGAACTGTCAACAGTTCAAGGCGAATTGACTAGCCAAGAAACGGACGGTTGGTACACTTTGGCCAATACTTCTTCGGCTCGCATCTATCTGAAGCAGGCTTTCCAAGAAAACAGTAACTTGCTAGAGCAGGTGGTTGAGCCACTGACTGTTATTACAGGCGGTCACAATCACAAAGATCAGCTGACTTATGCTTGGAAGACCCTTTTGCAAAACGCTCCACATGATAGTATTTGCGGCTGCAGTGTCGACGAAGTTCACCGCGAAATGGAGACCCGCTTCGCCAAGGTCAATCAAGTGGGCGAATTTGTCAAAGGCAACCTGCTGGAAGAATGGAAGCAAAAATTAGATAGCCGCCAAGCTGAGAGTGACCTGCTCTTCACCGTTATCAATACTGGACTCCATGACAAGGTAGATACCATTTCTGTGGATGTGACCTTTGCGACCTGCGATTTCAAGGAGGCGCATCCGACAGAGGCCTATAGGAGAATGGCAGAATTGACGATTCCAGACTTGATTGTGAAGGATTTGGATGGTCGTTATGTTGAAGCCAAAATCGAAGATTTGGGAGCTAATTTCCAATATAACCTTCCAAAAGATCGCTTCCGTCAGGCCTATATTGCTCGTCAGTTGCGAGTGACGTTGCCGATTCATCTGTCACCTCTGGCTTGGAAAACTTTCCAATTGCTTCCTGGTGCAAAAGAAGAGCATGAAGGCCTCTACCGCAATGGTGTAATTGACACTCCATTTGTGACTATCAGCTTTGATGAAAATTTGACCGTCTATGATAAGACGACGCATGAAGCCTATGAAGACTTCCTCCGCTTTGAAGATCGGGGCGATATTGGAAATGAGTATATCTACTTCCAGCCAAAAAATACAGAGCCAATCTATGCCAAACTGGATGGCGTTAAGGTGTTGGAAAACAATGCCCGCTATGCCAAGGTGGAATTAAGCCATGAATTGACCTTGCCAGTAAGTGCAGATGAACTGTTGGATCAAGAACAAAAGGGCATCGTTGAGTTTATGAAGCGCTCAGCAGGCCGCTCGTCGGAATTAACAACTATGATCTTGACAACTGAGTTGACGGTCTTTGCGGACAGCCCGCAATTGCGCTTTAAGACTCGCTTTACCAATACCGCTAAGGATCACCGCATCCGCCTTCTTTTCAGAACTCACAACAGCAGTAAAACCAACGATTCAGACAGCATTTACGAAGTGGTTCGCCGCAACAATAAACCAGCTGCCTCATGGGAAAATCCAGAAAATCCACAGCACCAACAAGCCTTCGTCAGTCTTTATGATGACCAAAAAGCAGTCACAGTTGCTAATAAAGGTCTAAATGAATACGAGATTTTAGGTGATGACACGATTGCAGTAACCATTCTGCGAGCAACAGGTGAGCTGGGCGATTGGGGCTACTTCCCAACGCCAGAAGCGCAGTGCTTGCGCGACTTCCAAGTCGAGTACACGGTGGAATGCCACCAACCGCAAGAGCGATTTGCCGCTTACCGTCGGGCCAAAGCCTTCCAAACACCGTTGACAGCTCTACAAATTTCCAAACAAGAAGGAAGTATTGCAACGGCTGGACAGGCCTTGGATCATCCAGCTCTCAGCCTGCCTGAAATCTGTCCGACGGCCCTGAAAGTGGCTGAAGATGAGTCAGGTATCGTACTTCGTTACTACAATATGACTCAAGAAGAGCAAGAAGTGACAACTGGTTCCCAAACTCTAGTCAACCTTTTGGAAGAAGTGCTTCCAGAAAAGGATGGAATCTTAGGACCACAGGAAATTCGCACAGAGCTCTTGAAAAAAGATTAAAAAGAGGAGGCTAGGGCAATGGACTAAATACTTAAAAATTTAGTTCCTTGCCCTATTGCCTTTCAAGTTCTAGAAAACAGAGAAAGGAGAAAGAATGCTTATTGCAACAATTGACATAGGTGGTACAGGTATCAAGTTTGCGGCTATGTCTAAAGAAGGAGAGATACTGGAAAAGCAAGACATTGCTACGCCAGACAATTTAGATGCCTTGCTAGCTTGGCTGGATTCTTGTCTTTCCAAGCGGGATTACCAGGGCATTGCCATGAGTGTGCCTGGGGCGGTTGACCGAGAGACAGGAGTCATTGGTGGGATTAGTGCTGTTCCTTATATTCACGGTTTTTCTTGGTATGATAAGCTGGCTTCTTATGGTTTGCCAGTCCATCTAGAAAATGATGCCAACTGTGTTGGTTTGAGTGAACTTCTGGCCCATCCAGAGCTGGAAAATGCAGCCTGCGTGGTTATCGGTACTGGGATTGGCGGAGCTATGATTATCAATGGCAAGCTTCATCGTGGTCGTCACAGTTTGGGTGGGGAGTTTGGCTATATGACAACCCTAGCGCCTGCTGAAAAACTCAATAACTGGTCGCAACTAGCCTCAACTGGCAACATGGTAGCTTACGTGGTCGAGAAATCAGGGCAGGCAGACTGGGATGGTCGCAAGATTTACCAAGAAGCTGCGGCAGGAAATGCCCTTTGCCAAGAAGCCATCGAGCGGATGAACCGCAATCTTGCACAAGGTTTGCTCAATATCCAGTATCTCATAGATCCAGATGTGATTAGTTTGGGCGGATCCATCAGCCAAAATCCAGACTTCATCCAAGGTGTCCGCTCAGCGATTGCTTATTATGTCGAACGCTATGAAGAGTATTCGGTGGCGCCAGAAATTTTAGCGTGTACCTATAAAGGGGAGGCTAATCTTTATGGTGCTTTAGTTAACTGGTTACAGGAGGAAGGCCAATGGCCACATTCTTAGGATTATCAAGCAAGCAAGAAAAGGCTCTTGCTCGCTTAGAAAAATATTTGAACTTGGGCGAGATTGAAGTCAGTCTTGTTCCTAGCTCAGCCGTCTCAATCAAGGTGGAAGGCCATCAGGGACGTTATCAACTCAGCTATCATAAGCCTCATCAGCTCTATCGTGCTTTAGCCCTCTTATCTGCCGCTCTCAAAGCAGGGCAGGATGAGGTGGAGATTGAGGAAAGAGCGGCCTATGAGGACTTGGCCTATATGGCCGACTGCTCTCGCAACGCCGTCTTGAATCTGACTTCGGCTAAGAAAATGATTGAAGTCTTGGCCTTGATGGGGTATTCCACTTTTGAACTTTACATGGAAGATACCTATGAGATAGAAGACCAGCCCTATTTTGGCTATTTCAGAGGCCGGTATACTGTTGCAGAATTGCAAGAGATTGAGGCTTATGCCGCAGATTTCGATATGGCCTTCGTGCCTTGCATTCAGACCTTGGCGCACCTATCAGCTTTTGTCAAATGGGGTGTCAAGGAAGTGCAGGAACTTCGAGATGTAGAGGATATCTTACTGATCGGGGAAGAAAAGGTCTACAACCTCATAGAAGGCATGTTTAAGACAATGTCCCAGCTTCGCACACGTAAGATAAATATCGGCATGGACGAAGCCCACTTGGTCGGTCTCGGACGCTATTTGATTCATCATGGCTTCCAAAACCGCAGTCTCCTCATGTGCCAACATCTTGAGCGCGTGCTGGATATCGCTGATAAGTACGGTTTCCACTGTCAGATGTGGAGCGATATGTTTTTCAAACTCATGTCAGCAGATGGCCAGTATGACCGTGATGTGGAAATCCCAGAGGAAACTCGAGTTTATCTGGATCGACTCAAAGACCGTGTGACCTTGGTTTACTGGGATTACTATCAAGATAGCGAGGAAAAATACAACCGTAACTTCCAAAATCATCACAAAATCAGTCAGGACATTGCTTTTGCTGGCGGTGCTTGGAAGTGGATTGGCTTTACACCGCACAATCATTTCAGTCGCTTGGTAGCCATTGAAGCCAATAAAGCCTGCCGCCAAAATCAAGTCAAGGAAGTGATTGTGACTGGCTGGGGGGATAATGGGGGAGAAACTTCTCAATTTTCTATCCTGCCTGCCCTACAGATTTGGGCAGAACTAGCTTATCGAAATGCTTTAGATAAATTAGCCGAGCATTTCTTGGTTAGCACAGGTCTTGATGTTGATGATTTTATGAAAGTAGACTTGGCCAATCTATTGCCAGGCTTGCCAGAAAACCTCAGCGGTATCAATCCAAATCGTTATATCCTCTATCAAGATATTCTCTGTCCTTTGCTGGAACGCCATATCCGACCTGAAGAGGACGGCCAGCATTTTGAAGCTGCCGCTCAGTCCTTGAAAGAAGTCAGCCACAAAGCTGGTGAATATAGTTATCTCTTTGAGACTCAGGCTCAGTTGAATGCGCTCTTGGCCTTGAAGATTGCCGTCACATCTGGCATTCAAGAAGCCTATGGCGCAGGAGACAAGGCTCGCTTGGCAGAACTAGCTGAAAAAGACTTGCCTTTGCTCTATCAAAAAGTGGAAGACTTTGCCGAGCAATTCAGTCGCCAATGGCAGCTAGAAAATAAAATTTTCGGACTGGATACCATTGATATCCGCTTTGGAGGCTTGCTCAAGCGCATCAAACGGGCGCAGGAACGCCTAGAGAAATACACGACTGGTCAGCTTGATTCTGTAGAAGAATTAGAGCAAGAAATCTTGCCTTTCAATGACTTTTATGGAGACAAGAACTTTGTAGCCACAACAGCCAACCAGTGGCATACTATCGCTACAGCGTCAACGATTTACACAACGTAATTATTTTGTTTGATCATAGTTTTCATGCCTCTGTTCTACTTTTTATCTGTATATTAGATAAATAATTTGTATAGTTTTTTCTATAATTAGGAGTTTAAATGAGAATAGAAAAAGGCATATAATAGAGATATGAAAACGATATCAAAACAATAGAAAGGGAGATTTGAATGAATAAGGTTATCAAAACACTGAAAGAAAACTTTATTTTCTTGCTCATGGTCTTACCAGGAGTTGTTTGGTTTGTTTTGTTCTTCTATATACCAGTTTTAGGAAACGTCGTTGCATTTAAGAATTTTAAACTAAGTGGTGAAGGATTCATCCATAGCCTTATGAGCAGTGAATGGGTGGGATTCAATAACTTCAAGTTCTTATTTAATTCCAAGGATGCCTATACGATTACACGAAATACCATTCTTTATAATGGTGGTTTTATCATTTTAGGATTGATTTTCTCTGTCGGAATCGCCATTATCTTTAGTGAACTTCGTTCGAAAAAGATGGTAAAGATTTATCAGACAACCATGCTGTTTCCGTATTTCCTTTCTTGGGTTATCATTAGTTTCTTCGTAGATGCTTTCTTGAACCCTGGCAAGGGCTTGCTGAACAATTTATTGCACAATCCGAATATCAACTTTTACACAGTCGTCTCCTTCTGGCCGGCCTTCATCCTTTTCATTGGTATCTGGAAGGGCTTAGGATATAGTAGTATTCTTTACTATGCAAGTATCATGGGTATTGATCCGACTTACTATGAGGCAGCAACGGTAGACGGTGCTACAAAATGGCAGCGCATCCGGAATATCACCTTGCCATCTTTGGCTTCTCTTATCACAGTATTGACCATTCTAGCAGTCGGAAATATCTTCCGAGCGGACTTCGGCTTGTTCTATACTGTTCCGCATAATTCAGGATCACTCTTTAGCGTAACCAACGTCTTGGATACCTATGTCTATCGTGGATTGACCGGTACAGGTGATATCGGGATGGCTTCAGCTGCGGGTCTCTATCAATCAGTTGTGGGCTGTATCCTCGTTATCGTCAGCAATCTGATTGTCCGCAGAATTGATAAAGAATCTGCTCTCTTTTAGAAGGAGGAACTTATGAAATCCCCAAAAATTCAAAAAGAAAAAGTCGATAATGTGGGAATTCACTCCTTTAGTAAAAAAGCCGATTTTTTCTTTAACATCTTGATTGCGATCTTCTCGCTTTCCTGTGTTCTGCCTTTCTTCTTTGTCATCATCATCTCGCTGACAGATGAAAGCAGTTTGGTTCATAATGGTTTTGCCTTTTGGCCATCACAGTTTAGCTGGGCGGGCTATGAATTCTTATTTGGCTTGAAAGATCAGCTCTTGCAGTCACTCTTTGTGACAGTGGTGATTACGGTAGTAGGTACTAGTTTGAATGTCTTTTTCACAACAACTTACGCCTATGCCATTTCACGTCGAAGCTTTAAATTCAAACGCTTCTTTACCTTGTTTGCAATGGCAAGTATGCTCTTCCAAGCAGGGATGATCCCTACTTACATCGTTATGACCAACTTGCTTGGTTTAGGAGATACAGTGTGGGCCTTGATTTTGCCACTACTGCTTAGTCCTTTCAATATCATTTTGATGAGAACCTTCTTCAAGAGAACGATCCCAGAAGCGATTATTGAATCTGCTAAGATTGATGGTGCCAGCGAGACTCGGATTTTCTTCCAAATCTGCTTGCCACTATCTCTTCCAGGTATCGCTACAATCACTCTCTTCACTGCCCTTGCTTATTGGAACGATTGGTTTAACGCCCTGCTCTACATTCGCAGTGACAACTTAGTTCCCCTTCAATATTTGCTGATGAAGATTCAGCAAAATATGGACTACTTGTCTAAGAGTGCGGGAGCGAGTGCTCAGCTTGCAGGCTTGACAGGATCTCTCCCTAAAGAGTCTGGTCGTATGGCCATGGTCGTAATTGCAACCTTGCCAATCGCTTGCGTCTATCCATTCTTCCAACGTTACTTTGTTAAGGGATTGACTATCGGAGGCGTCAAAGAATAAGCTGCCCCTTTAGTCTCAGAGTTTTTACTGGTAGCATTAAAAACTCACATTATAAATTTGTATATAAAAAATTAAAAGGAGATTTTTCTATGAAAAATTGGAAAAAATATGCTCTAGCTTCTGCTAGCTTCTTGGCTTTCTCAGGCCTCCTAGCAGGCTGCGGTAGTCTTACTGGTAACAACCAAAAGTCATCTAAAACGGATGATGGTAAGACGGTTATCAAAATGTACCAAATCGGTGACAAACCAGATAATTTGGACAAATTGCTCGAAAATGCTAACAAGATTATCGGCAAAGAAATCGATGCTAAGTTGGATATCGAATACATCGGTTGGGGTGACTACGAACAAAAAATGAACGTTATCACTTCATCAGGTGAAAACTACGATATCGCCTTCGCTCAAAACTATGTCATCAATGCCCAAAAAGGTGCTTATGCTGACTTGACTGAGCTTTACAAAAAAGAAGGTAAAAAACTTTACGATTCTTTAGACCCAGCTTACATCAAAGGAAACACTGTCAACGGTAAAATCTATGCTGTTCCAGTTAATGCCAATGTAACTTCTTCACAAAACTTTGCCTTCAACGGACCACTTCTTGAAAAATATGGTATCAGCGATATTTCAAATATCCATTCTTACCAAGATTTGGAACCAGTTTTGAAAGCTGCTAAAGAAAAAGATCCAAAAGTTGTTCCTTTCGCTATCGGTAAGAACTTTATCCCATCTGATAACTTTGATTATCCTGTAACTAACGGACTTCCTTTCGTTATTGACTTGGAAGGCGATACAACTAAGATTGTAAACCGTTATGAAGTTCCACGCTTCTTGGATAGCCTCAGAACCATCCATAAATATTATCAAGCTGGCTATATTCCAAAAGACGTAGCAACTAGCGATACAGCTTATCAATTGTCTGAAGATTCTTGGTTCGTTCGCGAAGAAACAGTAGGACCTGCTGACTATGGTAACAGCTTGCTTTCTCGTGTAGCTAATCGTAAGATCGAAATCAGCCAACTGACTAAGAACTACAAGAAGAGCCAAACTACTCAAGTAGCGAACTTCGTTATCTCAAACAACTCTAAGAACAAAGAAAAATCCATGGAATTGTTGACTTTGCTTAACACAAATCCTGAATTGCTGAACGGCCTTGTATATGGTCCAGAAGGCGAAAACTGGGAAAAAGTTGAAGGTAAAGAAAACCGCGTTCGTACTTTGAAAGCCTACAATGGTAATACCCACATGTCTGGCTGGAACACAGGTAACAACTGGATTCTTTACATCAATGAAAACGTAACAGATCAACAAATCGAAGATTCTAAGAAGATTCTTGCAGAAGCACAAGAGTCACCTGCTCTTGGATTTAACTTCAATGTAGACCCAGTTAAAGCAGAAGTATCTAGCATTACGAACACAATGAAAGAATACGACACTGCTATCAACACTGGTACAGTTGATCCTGATGTTGAAATTCCTAAGATGATGGACAAACTGAAATCTGAAGGAGCATACGATAAAGTATTGAAAGAAATGCAAAAACAATACGACGAATTCCTTGCTTCTAAGAAATAAGCAACATGATGAATCCTCCTCGTCTCGTTTTGGGGAGGATTTTTCTTTTTTGGAGTGATAGGAATTTTTGTAAACGGTTAAAATGTGTTATAATTTTACAATGTATGGAATTTGACCAGCAGAAAGGAAGAACGATGGGAAAATTAGTTGAGTGGATTTTTCAACGAGTTTATATGGCTATGCTTGCATCCGCAATTTTTTGGGTATTGGCTCTGTGTGGAGGTCTTGTTTTTGGACTTGCTCCAGCCGGTTGTGTGCTCATGACTTTGTTTCAGCAATATCGCTATGACTATAAAAAATATCACTGGAAAGAAGCATGGGATCTGTTTAAAGAAAATTTCCTTGCTACAAACAAAGTATTTTTCACTTTGCTTGTAGTGCAGGCTCTTTTATCTTATGGGATTTATCTCCTTATCCAGCTTCCTCACCAAACTATTTTCTACCTTTTATTGACGATAGCAAATCTGCTCTTTTTGCTTTTGGCACCAGCAATATATGCAGTCTATCTGAAATTGCAGGTCTTTTTTGAGTTTTCTTATAAAAATAGCTTGAAATTATCTTTGATTGGCGTCTTTCTCAATATTTCAGCCATGTTGAAACTCTTATTAGGGACAATCCTGCTCTTGATTGCCAGCTACTTTATGCCGGCTTTGCTCTTCTTTGCTTTTATTGGGCTTTGGCACTTTTTTGTTAGTGATGTTCTAGACCCAATTTACCAAACCATTCAGTCTAAGTTGATAACAGAAAAACCATGAAGAAATTTTGGCTCCACTCGTTACTAAAAGTTTATGCTGTCATTATGGTGGCTATTGTGGGATGTTTGGGTCTCATTTTGTCTTATTCTGATTGGCACAGTCGTTATAAGGAAACTGAGCAGATTGCGCAACAAGCAGTGACTCGATTGGCTGACGAAGTGGATTATTACAATCGCCGAGCGAATCAACTGGCTCAAAGTTTAGTTGAAAATCGAGCAAAATTGGACGGGGTTTATAACTACTTTATCATGAGTCCCTCTGAGTACGCTAGCTGGCGCTTATCGGCAGATGTACCTACTTATGTTCAAGTATCCCTCCATCAAAATATCAATGATATTTATGTTGAAAATGAATTTGTTACAGGCATTGATATTGCTTTAAATGATTACAAAACTGTTTTTGTCTCTACAAGGCAAGAGAGAGGTGGCAAACAGCTTCCTGCTGAGGAATTTAGACCTGCGCGCGATGCCTTTCCAATTGCGATTTATGATAAGGCTGTCGATCAAGTCATCGGAACGATTTACATTCGGATTGATGGGGAAGTCTTCAACAAGGTTGTCGATAATACGCGGGGCGATGTTCCACTCGCTCTCAGCGTTATTTCACCTTATAAAAAAGAAATTCTACATTTTGGTGATACAAAAGGAATTGGCCAAAATGATTGGATCAAAAAAGAAACTATCTACAATTACACTGTCCAGACAGCAGTGCCTGCGCATTATGTGATAGAGAAGACGGTTTTCAGCACTGGGTTGATCATTTTTTCTGGTCTGATTTTGGTTGGAGTTTTATATGCCGCTTTGCAGAGGATTTTTCTCAATTACCAAAGGCAGGTTGTTGATATTGTGGATACGCTCCATCTCATCACAGATGGTGATAATCAGAAGCGTATTGCGACAGAGACCAAGGAGCAGGAGTTGCTTCTGATTGCAACAACGACCAATACCATGTTGGATAGTATGGATAAGAGTATTCGGGATATCTATCGCTTGGAGATCAGTCAAAAAGATGCCAATATGAGGGCTCTGCAGGCGCAAATTAATCCTCATTTTATGTACAACACCTTGGAATTTATCAGGATGTATGCGGTCATGCAGCATCAGGAAGAATTGGCAGATATTATCTACGAATTTAGCAGTTTGCTGAGAAATAATATCTCAGATGAATCCAGAAGTAGTTTGAAAAATGAATTGGAATTCTGCCGGAAATATAGCTATCTTTGCATGGTTCGGCATCCCAAATCAGTGGCCTATGGTTTCAAAATTGAAGAAGGTTTGGAAGAAATGATGATTCCTAAGTTCAGTATTCAGCCACTGATTGAAAATTACTTTGCTCATGGTATCGATTATCGCAGGCAGGACAATGTCATCAGTGTCAAGGCTCAAAAGATAGACGGCGCTGTAAGGCTGATGATCCAAGACAATGGTCGAGGCATCCCAGCTGAACGTCTGGCTGAGATTCAAGAGATACTAGCCAGCCGAGAGCTTATGGATGCTCAGAATAGAGAGCAGCGGACATCCATTGGTATTCGGAATATTCATGAACGCTTCTTGCTCTTTTTTGGTGACCGCTACAGTATCCAACTGAAATCTCAAACGGATCAGGGAGTAACCTACATTATAGAAATTAAGGATGAATAGAAAAAGATGTATAGAGTATTACTAGTCGATGATGAATACATGATCACAGAAGGCTTGAAAGTGCTGATTCCTTTTGAAAAATGGAAGATGCAGGTCGTAGCTACGGCAAATGATGCAGAGACGGCCCTCGCCTATATTAAGGATAACCCTGTTGATTTGGTCATCACCGATGTCAATATGCCAGGGATGAATGGCTTGCAGATGATTGAGCAGATGAAGAATTCCCTGCCCAATGCAGCTTTTATCATCCTTTCAGGTTACCAAGAATTCGAATATGTCAAAACGGCTCTCAATTTGCAGGTGGCAGATTATCTGGTAAAGCCAGTCGATAAGGTCGAACTGGCAGCAATCCTAGAAAAATTGGAAAGGGAATTTGACCGTTCTTCCAATAACCAACTGGAGCTGATTTTTAAAGAAGAGACAAGTGAAGATGAGATAGCTACTTATCTCAAATCCTTCGATAATGTCTGGCTGGGAGCAGCTGCTCAAGAAAAAGGGCTAGTTTCGGTTCCTTATAGTATTTTAGGACAGACTGGCTATTTGTTTTTGTCTTCGCAAAAGGAAGAAGCGTTCTATCTGGAAGAATTCACAGCTCCCTATAAACGACAATTTCAAAATTTCAAGCTCAATCTAGAAAAAACTCTTTTTTATGGAACGGTTAGCTTGCAAGAAACCAATCCGCTTTTTAGCTACTATGAGCCCATGTATCGTGTGATTATCCAAGGAAATATTGGTCAGATTTTGGACGAGTTAGACTTGCTTAAAGAGATTGTGCTGCAAAATACGCCTGAAGTTTCAATTACCAAGCAGTTGTTCATTCAGTTTATAATGGATGTTTACCATCTGTTTCAGCATTTGAAACCAGACGATATGACAACTATTATCAAAAAGATTGAAAGCACAAACACCTTTGCAGACTTGCTGGCTTATCTGAAGGATCAGCTCTCAGATTTGTTCGCCCAGTATCGAATGAATGAGAATGTTGCCAATGTCTTGGAAGTGATTGGTCGTGATTATCAAAAGGATTTATCCCTAAAGGATATTAGCAAAGAACTCTATATCAATCCAGTTTATTTAGGGCAGCTGATTAAGCGTGAGACGAATTCTACTTTTGCAGAGTTGCTAAATAAGCAGCGCATCAAGGCTGCCCAGCAGCTTCTACTCGCAAAAAATGACAGTATAGAAGATGTTTGTTATGCAGTTGGATATAGCAATGTTGGTTATTTCTATAAAGTCTTTCGGAAGTTATGTGGCAAATCTCCTAAGGCCTATCGGAAGCAAGTCGACTGATGAAAATCGCTGAGACGACTGCCTCTCCATTTCTTTTTTATCGAATGCTAAAAAAAGTAGAAAAAAAGATATAGAAGAGTCAGTGTGAGGGCCTGCTATTCGTGATATAATCAAGCAGAAAGAACTTACAATATGGTAAAGGAGTTAGGAGAAGCTTATGGTTGAATTAAATCTGAAAAATATTTATAAGAAGTATCCAAATAGTGAGCACTATTCTGTTG